>Ga0066854_10000005_pt1 | contig 103608 bp, 107 predicted proteins | sample ETNtaG_8_FD_65494 | JGI IMG/M metagenome (GOLD analysis project Ga0066854, IMG submission 65494) | Marine microbial and viral communities from oxygen minimum zone, Eastern Pacific Ocean - ETNP201406SV75 | ecosystem: Environmental > Aquatic > Marine > Oceanic | place: Pacific Ocean: Eastern...
CAATGTCGACAAACATTATTACGGCCTCCAGTTTCACCCAGAAGTAACCCACACAAAACAAGGCCTGCACATTCTTGAGCGCTTTGTCACCGGCATTTGCAATTGCGAGAAAAACTGGACAACCGACAACATAATTAATGAACTGGTGTCAGATCTTAAAAAACAAATTGGCAACCAAAAGGTGTTGTTAGGTCTATCAGGTGGTGTGGATTCGTCTGTTGTGGCTATTCTACTTCAGCAAGCCATTGGCGATCAACTAACCTGTGTTTTTGTCGATAACGGCCTACTGCGCCTTAATGAAGGCGACGAAGTAATGCAAACTTTTGCAGAAAACATGGGCGTTAAAGTTATTCGTGCTGACGCACAAAAACACTTTTATGACGCCTTGGCTGATGAGGCTGACCCCGAGAAAAAACGCAAAATTATTGGTCGCTCTTTTATTGAAATCTTTGACCAAGAAGCGCAAATCCTCCAAGACATAAAGTTCTTAGCGCAGGGTACTATTTACCCTGACGTCATTGAGTCTGCTGGTGCAGCTTCTGGCAAAGCCAAAGTGATTAAATCGCATCATAATGTTGGTGGCCTACCAGACGACATGGCCTTCGAATTGGTTGAGCCGCTCAAAGAATTATTCAAAGACGAGGTGCGCACCATTGGCGTGAAGCTTGGCATACCTAAACACATGCTTTATCGTCACCCATTCCCAGGTCCTGGCCTGGGTGTTAGAATTCTTGGCCAAGTGAAAGAGGAGTATGCTGAGATTCTTCGTCGGGCTGACCATATTTTTATGGAAGAGCTTCATGCGCACGATTTGTACGATCAGGTCAATCAAGCTTTTGCCGTTTTCTTGCCAGTGAAATCGGTTGGTGTAACGGGTGATGAGCGCCGATACGATTATGTCATCGCACTTCGAGCAGTGGAGACCATCGACTTTATGACCGCTCGCTGGGCAAGACTGCCATACGATTTCTTAGATCACGTATCGAATCGCATCATGAATGAAATCTCACGAGTCTCTCGTGTGGTTTACGACATTTCGGGTAAGCCGCCAGCGACTATTGAGTGGGAATAGCCAGCAGTAAGCAATGACAAGCGATGAACAGTGGATGGCACTTGCCATCAAGCAGGCAGAAAAAGCTGAAGCTTTAGGCGAAGTGCCGGTTGGCGCTGTATTGGTCAAAGACGACACACTGGTTGCCAAAGGCCACAATCAGCCGATATCTACTCACGATGCCAGCGCCCATGCTGAAATTCAATTGTTGCGCTTAGCCGGTCGTGTAATGCAGAATTATCGACTCTCTGGAACCACACTCTATGTCACACTTGAGCCTTGCGCCATGTGCTTAGGCGCGATGATGCACGCTCGCGTATCACGCCTTGTTTTCGCCGCCTTTGATCCAAAAACTGGTGTTTGTGGTTCACGTGCCGATTTAAGTAATGAGGATTGCTTTAATCACGAAATCGATATTAGCGGCGGTATATTAGAGGTTGAATCCAAGAAACTTTTACAAGATTTTTTTAAATCTCGTCGTAAGCAGTCAAAAATATAAAAAGCAACACTGTCCTGCGTTTTCTTCACTCACAATCTAACGGCGTCACAAGCGCTGCAGTAGCTTTTGGCTTGGGATTTTCATTTATAATTGAGTAAAATCAAGCCCTTAAAGTTTGTTTTAAAGTTGCCTATATAGGTTCATAATTAACTATATAATGAAGTCCACATTGAACTAATGAAACCAATAAATGGCCAACAAAGAATTACAATATCAAGAAGATGAAATCGATTTAAGACAACTTATGTGTATTTTATTGGCCTCAAAAAAGTTGATAGTCGTTACCACAGTCATTATCACTCTATTAGCAGGCATGCACGCATTCACCAAAACACCGATTTACGAAGCAAGTGCGCTAGTTGAAATTGGCAACTACAAATTAGACAATAACAATAACAATAACAAATTGTTACTAGACTCTGCGCCAGACTTAGTAAAAAAATTAAACATTCTCTTTATTGAGCTTTACAAGGATGAGGAAGACAGAGATTTTAAAATCACCTCTATTTCAACGGTAAAAAATTCCAAAAATTTTATTGAAATCAAAGCTCAGGCAACATCAAATCAAATCACCACGCGTGGAGTTACCAAAGTTGTGGAAAATATTCAAGCCAAGCATCAGACAATATTAAATGACGTAAAAAATCGCCGAGAGCTAGAAATCAGGAACATTAACACTAGAATAGATAATATTAAAAACAAAGAAGTTCCACTACTCCTGGAAAAAATTAAACTTCAGCAAGTCAATTTACATGACTACAAATCTCAACTGGATCAAGCCAATATTGTTATTAATAATATTGAGAATACAAATCCAGCATTAACCGCCTTAAAACTAATGGAAAAACGAGATTTATCTTCATTTGTTGTTGATCTTAACCTTCAGCTGATGGATATGCGTAACAAAAAAGATCAGCTTGAAACAACGGCAATTAACGACCTTATCGAACAAAGAACTTTGCTTGAGTCCATGCTAATGCCGCACAACTACAAAAATTCTACTGTTGTTGGCAAGGTAGTTACCAGTGACCACCCTGTAGCACCTAAGAAAAAACTGATTGTCGCCGTAGCCTTTATTGCCGGCCTAATGCTTTCAATATTTTTGGTGTTCTTACTCAATGCCTTTAAACAAGAGGATGCGCAGTCCTCCTAAGAGAAAGGGAAAAGACAATACTAAACGGTATACATGCCGCCATTGACGTGTAACGTCTGTGCAGTGATATACGCACCACCATCACCCGCTAAAAACAAAACTGCTTGAGCAATCTCATCCGGCGAACCCAATCTACCCAATGGGATTTGAGAGGCGAGTGATGCTTTTTGTTCTTCTGGAAGTGCATCCGTCATGTCGGTTTGGATAAAACCTGGAGCAACGGCATTCACGGTAATACCTCTTGCACCGACCTCTCTTGCAAGAGACTTGGTAAAGCCCATAATTCCCGCTTTAGCCGCCGCATAGTTTGTTTGACCTGCATTACCCATTGCACCAACCACCGAGGCAATCGAAATAATACGACCGGCTTTTTTCTTCATCATGCCACGCAAAACAGCTTTTGACATTTTGTAGACTGACGCAAGGTTGGTATTCATAATATCATCCCACTCGTCTTCTTTCATGCGCATCAATAAATTATCGCGAGTGATGCCAGCATTGTTTACAAGAATATCAACTGCCCCATAATTCTCAGTAATCGCACTCATTACCTCGGCAATTTGGTCGTTATTAGTCACATTCAGCGTCAAACCTTGGCCAGCAACATTACTGTCTTTCAAAGTAGATGAAATTGCCTCCGCACCCTTGTCGCTGGTTGCTGTACCAATGACTGTTGCACCCGCATTACCCAAAGATAGTGCAATGGCTTGACCAATGCCACGACTGGCGCCTGTCACTAAAACGATTTTTCCTTGTAAATTTGACATTATGCCAACTCCTCTATGATTTTTGTAACACCGGCTGTATCCAATACCGCACTGCCTGTTAATGATTTATCTATACGCCTTGTCAATCCCGCCAATACTTTTCCAGGACCCGCTTCGACTAATTTTTCAACACCTGCTGCTGACATTGCTTGAACCGTTGAGGTCCAAAGAACGGGCTTATGCAATTGCGCCACGAGCTTTGATTTTATCTCATCAGTACTGATGGCGACGCAAGCATCAACGTTGTGCAATACATTACCAGTGTGATTAAAGTTTGTGGCATGCACTGAAATTGAAAACTCCTCTGCAGCACCGTTCATTAACGAACAATGCGAAGGCACACTGACGGGTAAGATTACGGCGCGCTTAGCGCCCGCCTCTTTCATTACAGCGCAAGTTGCCTCGACTGAATCTTTATTACCAGCAATTACCACTTGACCGGGTGAATTAAAGTTAACCGCCTCAACCACCCCACTGTTTACATTGGCGCAAATTTCAACCACTTTGTCATCATCCAAGCCGAGAATGGCCGCCATTGCACCCGTGCCAACCGGTACAGCGGACTGCATCAACTCTGCACGCCTTCTAACCAATTTAATGCCTTCTGCAAAATTAAGTGAACCAGCCGCAACAAGCGCTGTGTATTCACCCAAACTGTGTCCAGCCATGCATACTGGCGATAAACCGACCTCACTAGCCAGAACACGATAAGTGGCATAACCTGCAGCAAGCATTGCCGGCTGAGTATTTTGTGTTTGATTTAGAGCGTCCTGATCCTCCTGGGTAAGTCGCCATAAATCAATACCGAGCGCATCACTGGCCTCAGTAAAAACATCACCAACAAGAGAAAAATTGTCGGCAAGATCAGACAGCATGCCAAGGGATTGTGAACCCTGGCCAGGAAAAACGATTGCGTATTTCATATAAGTATTTTATAAATGAGATTATTTTATTACAATAAAAAAGCGCCCGAAGGCGCTTTTTCAATTAATTCAAGGCTATGAATTAAGCAGTTACGATAGAAACGTGCTGTCTATTAAACTTGCCTTTCTTTTCGAATTGAACTTTTCCATCTGCAACAGCAAACAACGTATCGTCCTTGCCTTTGCGTACATTTGTACCCGGGTGGAATTTAGTGCCTCTTTGGCGAACTAAAATGTTACCTGCTAAAACCATCTGACCACCAAAGCGTTTTACGCCTAGTCTTTTGGATACGGAATCTCTTCCGTTATTAGTACTACCGCCTGCCTTTTTATGTGCCATGGATGCTCCTTATGCCTTAATCTTGTCGATTTGAACTTCAGTAAACAACTGGCGATGGCCTTGTTGCTTCATAGAGTGCTTACGACGTCTAAATTTTAAAATATGAACTTTTTTGCCCTTACCTTGGGAGATGACTTTCGCCTCAACAGTGGCTTTAGCAACTAGCGGAGAGCCTACTTGAACGTTTTCGCCGTCGGCAACCATCAATACTTCTTTGAAAGTTACTTTCTTACCAGGCTCGATTTCAAGTTTTTCAATCTTCAGAGTCTCACCTTCGGTTACTCTGTATTGCTTTCCACCTGTTTTAATAACTGCGTACATAACAAATCCTAAACTGTTTGCTAAAAAAAGGGCAATTATACTCGAACGACGCTCTTTATGAAAGTGCTATAAGCGAAATAAGTTAAGATATTGGTAAATGCCACTTGCCAAGATCTTTAAGAATATTTAATTGCTGTGAAAGCAATGCTATGGCAGCCTTATATAATCAATTTCCATATTCTTCCTTATCCCAAACCCCACCCTAAAAATCCAATTAATAGCCGCCTTACGATATAATCCCACTTTTAACAATAACAAGTAAAAATCATGATTATTCTGCAAACAAACATGGGTGACATCCACCTTACTGTAGACGCTGAGAAGGCGCCTATTACAGCCAAAAACTTCACCGATTACGTTGAAGACGGCTTCTTTGATGGCACAATCTTCCATCGCGTCATTCCTAATTTCATGGTTCAAGGTGGTGGTATGACTGAAGATATGCAGCAGAAATCAACAAAAGCTAATATCGAAAACGAAGCTAAAAATGGCTTAAAAAATAAGAAGTACACTGTTGCAATGGCAAGAACCATGGCACCTCATTCTGCCAGTTCACAGTTTTTCATCAACGTTGCTGACAATCAATTCTTGGACTGCCCAGGACAAGATGGCTGGGGTTACTGTGTATTCGGCGAAGTAGTCGAAGGCAAAGACGTGGTTGATAAAATGCAAACCGTTGAAACACTTAACTTGGGCGGCCACGCAGACGTTCCTGCCGATCCTATTATTATCGAAAAAGCCTACATTCAGGCATAGCATCTAAGCGGCAGCGCCAAGCGCCGCCGCTAAACACCATGAGTAAAACGCTAATTATTGCTGATCTTCATCTCACTTCCGTTGAGGGAGAAAAGTTGGATTTATTTTGCCGATTTTGTCAAACCGAAGCCGATAACGCGGACCAACTCTTTATTCTCGGCGATTTATTCAACACTTGGATTGGTGACGACATTTCATTGTCAGACTATAGCGTAGTTATTGACTGCTTAAAAGAGTTAACTAAATCCACAGCAGTTTTTGTTATGATTGGTAATCGTGATTTTCTACTCGGGAAAAAATTCGAACAACAATCTGGCTGCAAGATAATCAATGAGCCTTACCTTCTTAAGCACAACGAAAAAGACTTTGTTTTAGTGCACGGCGACGGCCTCTGCACCGATGATCTCGATTATCAAAAAATGAAAAAAGTATTAAGGAATCGCTTTGTTCAAAAGCTATTTTTATGTTTACCGAAAAAATGGCGACTTAAACTGAGTGGCGAAATTCGCAAAAAGAGTGTCGAAGCGCAAAGTTATAAATCAGAGGCGATTATGGATGTTAATCAAGATGCGGTTGATGCGCTCATGTCCAAACATCCTTACGCCAACCTCATTCACGGCCACACTCATCGGCAAAACACCCACTCATCTGAGGCATATACGCGCTACGTATTGGGTGACTGGTCAACAGCTTCAGGCAATGCCATTGTTTTAGGCGAAGCGTTAGAGCGACTTGAAATCCACTAAGCGATTTTCAAAATCAATCGCCACCACTCTAATCTTAACCTCATCATCTAACGAAGGCTTCGGATCAAGTTTAAGCTGAGTCATCATGCCGAGTTCTGGTATTAGCACAGTTACTTTACTGCCATGGGCCTCAACAACTGTGCCGACACCTTTCCATGGATTATTTTGTTTTAAAAACAAACACTTGTAATGATCAACACTTTGACGTGTCGCTTTATTCACCTTTGAAATAACGACGTTGGTTTGCCCAATGCGACTCTTAATTGCCGCCTCATCCAGTGTGGGCTTGTTGTTGATAAAGTTAAGGAGCTGCTGCTGAACAACCAAGTCAAGGTATCGCCTGATTGGGCTCGTCACTCGAAGATATGAGTTAAGACCTAAGCCAGAATGTGGTGCACTTTTTGTACTAATTTTTGAGCGCTTAAAGCAACGCGCCGCTTTGAACATTTGCGACAAGGTCAAATGCGCTTTTTGTTGCAGAGTTTCTGCACTAAAACTGCCCTCGCCCTGTGTCACAAACGGCATTGCAATGTTGTTTTCTAGTGCAAATTGCGCAATTGCTCTGCCAGCAATAACCATCATCTCTGCAATCATTTCACGACTTTCACTGGCCTCTTGTTTTTTTAGAGAAACTCGGCCATCAGCTAGCCTGATGTCAACGTTTGGCAAATCAAGCCTAAGCGCGCCCTTGTCATTTCGAAAAGCCTTATGCTCTTTTGTCAATATGTTTATTTGCGATAATTCTGGGTGCTTATCAAGGACTTCATCCGTCTCATCGTAACTCAACTTTTCAACCTTAATCTCGCTCTGAGCCACTTCAATATTACTGATTTGACAGTCAATTAGCGTAAAGCCAATCGACAGTGCTCTTGATTTTTCATCTTCACCCAATGAGCAAAGTGGCACCAAACTCGGTGGCAGCATGTGAATGATTTGATCTGGAAGATACAAGTTGGATATACGATTTTGCGCATAACCGTCCAACTCGCTATCATTCTCAACTTGAGAGGCGACATCAGCAATATGAATCCAAATCTTATCCCCATCGATACTGATGGCATCATCCGCATCGTTAGAGCCGACGTTATCAATCGCATAACTGTTTAGGTGCGTTAAATCTATTCTTTCAGTAACGATAATTTCATTAGCATGACTTTCGTCTGCAAGAATGCCATGTCGGCGAGGATATGGGTTTGTTGTTTCTTGCCAAAATCCAATTTTGATTAATAGTTTGTGCGCAGATTCAGGGTTGTTGCCTAGTGACAACGCATCTAATAGTTTTGCGTGTTTTGATAGATTGTAGGCCACCAATTCTACTTCTTGCAACCAACGAGAATCGTCATCAGAGATGCAGTTGTTGTTAATGTGCTCAACACATTGGTTAAGACTTTCAAGCTCAATACGCTTGGCATCTCTTTGGTTTTGAATCGCCTCTGTTTGTTCGCTAGGCCTTATAAAAACCGAATCTTTGGTCCAGTAAAAATAAAGGCTATCCTCAACAAGTAAGTAGGCGCACCAAGCATTTTGCGCAGTGTAATCATCAAAAATCCACTCGGTGATCTCCTTAAGTGTTAACGATTCACTCTCAAAATCTTGCAGCACATCCATAGCCCCAACAGGGCACGAATCATTGATAGCTGTGTAGCATGGATGAATAAAACGGAAGTCTTTTTCTCGCACTTTACGAGAACTGCCATCGGAGAAATGTAGTTCGAATTTGTGGGTGGTGATTGCGCTTATTTTTGCTGGTTTGCCTTTGTAAGCAACCAGTGCACCAAGGTCTAGCAAAGCCTAGTCCAGATCGAGTGTTGCAATATAGGCATCGGAATCCATCAGACCATCGATAGAATCCGCGCTAAATATAATCAGCCAACCGTCATCATAACAATCGCTATTGACTAGCTCTGGCTCATCATCAAGTCCTTCATTAATTTCAAGCACTTTAAGATCAACAGGTGCGTGCACATCACTTGCAGATTTGACCGACTCTACCACGCAAAACCCTTCTTGGGCATTGATCAAATCACCTAAGGCTGGAAGCTCAACAAATACCAGATCACCAAGAGATTCTTGGGCGTAATCCGAGATGCCTAAAGTATAGGTGCCGTCGCCATTATCCAGAACCCACTCGTGAGTCTCAGCGTACTGTCTATCACCCCTAATTTCATTCATAAGCTACTCCGAAATTTGTTAAATTGCATTCAATTTGGGGCATAATTATACTGTGCTTGTCGGCTCTTTAAAAGCCCTATTCAGCCTGCAGAGTCTTTTACTTTAATGTGCTTACTCAAGATCACAACCGTGACCAGAATTAAGCCAAAGGTCAGGCCTAAAGTACCAAATAATTTGAAATTAACCCAGGCATCGAAGGTTTGGTTAGCCGCTTCACATAACGTTTCAGCAGAAATGTTGGAACAATCAAAGGTTTCAAGCCCTACTTTACTACGGTCAAGCATTGAGTGATCAAACAGAGAATCACGTGCACCAAGCGCAGCATTAACAAAATAGGCATTAATTATGGAGATACCGATGAAGCCTAAACCCCAAAACCACGTGAGTTTTTCCCATGTAGAACGGGGTAATTGCAATTCTTTACCAAGCATGCGCTCGATTAGTGTTTTTTTGCCAATCCACATACTACCAATCAGCGCCAAGGCAAACGCTACATACAACACACTAACCTTCCACATAATAAAAGCTGGGTCTTTCAATGCAAGTGTGACACCACCAAAGACCACCAACAAGCCAAAAGTAATCATGTGCGAATTTTCAAACTTGCCTGTGGTCCAGCGAGTGTAAATCAATTGCGCAAAAGTGCCGGCTATCATGGCGTAAATAGCAGCGGAGAGCCCGTAAGTTTTGTAAATAACAAAAAATAGGATAATTGGGCCAAAATCAAATAAAAACTTCATAAACAATCCTTAGAACAATATATTTTTCCATCTTTAATAATGGCTTCCGACTCAGGGATATGGGTATCGCAAACCGAGCAAACTATCATCTTTTGCCCAATATTACTGTCCGAAGATCTACTCACATTTAGCTGTCTCATTTTTTTAAACAAAACAAAGCCAAGCCAAAAAAGCAGCATTACCAAAACTAATTTAACCAGTCCCATATAACTATGAAAGAATAAAAACTCAAATTTTACCGAAATAATACTAGACACTCCAGCAAAGCATGAATTTCATTTGGTTAATTTATAATCGTAATGGTCAAACAAAAAACACTCATAGTATATAATTCTCTGTTTTCTACCCCCTCCTATGCCCTGGTGGTGAAATTGGTAGACACACAGGACTTAAAATCCTGCGGCTTCACGGCCGTGCCGGTTCAATTCCGGCCCGGGGCACCACGATTTTTTTAAACTAAAATATAAAAGCGTACTTAGTTTCGTACCTAGTTTTTAAATTAAAATGTTTTCCCTAGTGCAATCAACACCTTATAAAGCATAGTCGATTCCGACCCGGGGCACCATATCCATTCCGCACCAATTAACCAAGCACTATTTCGGAGCCCATAACGCCCGCATTGAAGTGATATATTCATCTTTAGTTCAATAATGCTGGATAATATGCGCTTACGACTTACACTGTGAATGCTTACATTCATACAAGCTATCAGCATGTTCCAATTAATTAAAAATGCCAATGTTTTTGCGCCCGAACCTCTAGGAATATGCCACCTATTGGTGGCCGCTGAAACCATTATTTATATTGGTAAAGAACTTCCACAGCTCGATTCCTGTGGTCATGTTGATGAGATTGACTTAGCTGGTGCTACTCTTATACCGGGCTTTATTGATGGTCATGCTCATATTACCGGTGGTGGTGGTGAAACCGGACCAGCGAGCCGAGTACCCCCTGTGTCACTTTCTAAATTTACTTTGGCGGGCGTTACCAGCGTAGTGGGTGTATTGGGCACCGACGACCTCACGCGCAATACGCAAACTTTAGTCACCCAGGCATATGGACTCCGAGAAGAGGGTATTTCTGCATGGTGCCATACAGGCGGCTATCATCTGCCTTTAACCACTTTAACCGGTAGCGCTCGAGGCGATATTGTCTTTATTGACCCGGTGATAGGCGTTGGCGAATTAGCCATTAGCGACCACCGCTCCAGTCAGCCAACTCTAGATGAATTCTTGCGCGTAGCAAGTGAAACACACGTTGCAGGTCTAATGACTGGAAAAGCGGGTATTTTGCACATTCATATGGGTGATGGTGAGCGGGGTTTAAGCTTAGTGCGTGAGGCTTTAGAGATCTCAGAAATTCCCGCAAGAGTATTCAACCCTACGCATATCAACCGCAATAAAGCACTGTTTAAAGAAGCCCTGCCATTAACGAAACGCGGTTGCACCTTAGACATTACCGCCTTTCCAAAAGATCATTGCGAGCCTGGATTTTCTGCAGCAGAAGCATTTTTGCGCTACCATGAGGGTGAATTCCCAAGCAACAAGTTAACCATTAGCTCTGATGGTGGTGGCTGTTTGCCTCACTTCGATGAACAAGGTGTGGCCACTCATGTGGGTATAGGATGCCCTACTACTTTAGTAGCAACATTACAAGAATTAACACTTCAGTGCAACGTGCCACTGCATCAAGCTTTGCCTGTTTTTACCTCCAATGTGGCTGAGTTATTAAAACTCCCTAGAAAAGGCCACCTACAACAGGGTCATGATGCAGATATGATAGTACTTGATCAAAAACACAACATTACTGACGTTATGGCGCGTGGACGTTGGCATGTTCGCTCAGGCAAGCCGAGAATCCTTGGCAACTTTGAAAGTGCATGACGAATAGCCCTCTATAACTTCTTATTAACAACCATCACAATATCAGGCTCCATCCATGCCCCCAGCACCAATAAATAAAAACGATACACGCGGCTACATTATTCCCATTGGTGGTGGTGAAGATCGAGAAAATGAAATGCATATTCACCGCAAGTTTGTTGAGCTTTCAGGTGGTGTCGATGCAATCATTGTTGTCGTGCCAACTGCCTCAAAACTTGAAGATACCGGCCAGTATTACCACGATCTATACAAACAACTTGGTGTTACAGAAGTGGCATACTTACCAATCAACAGTAGGGAGGATTGTGACAATCCAGTGCTCACTGCATTGCTTGAGTCCGCTACCGGTATTTTTATCACAGGTGGCAACCAATTACGTCTATCGACTATACTGGGTGGAACCTTGGTGGCGCAAATAATTCGCCGCAGGAATGCTGCTGGCATAACAATTGCAGGAACGTCTGCAGGCGCATCTATTATGTCTGAGCACATGATAGCTGGTGGCGAAGGCAATACAAGTCCGACGGCTGATGGTGTCAGCTTGGCGCCCGGCATAGGATTAACAAACGCTGTTATTGTCGATCAACACTTCACTCAACGAAATCGCTTAGGTCGTCTTTTAGCTGCAACCTCATACAACCCATTTTTACTTGGATTGGGGATTGACGAAGATACTGCAGCTTGCATCGGCCCAGACAACATTATTGAAGTGATTGGCAGTGGCACGGTGACTGTTGTTAACGCCGAGAATTTAACCTACTCTTCAATGACAGAAACCAGACATCACAACGCTTTAAGCCTATTGGGGTTAAAAATTGATGTTATGGCTGAAGGCTGCCATTACGACTTAACTAAACGTCAAGCATACCCACCAATAGTTGATAGCGATAAGGGTAAAGAATAACCCAATGCTGCCCATAATAAACGTGTTATCATAAGGCACTACAGGCGTAAAAAAAAGGAAATACTAGTATGAAAATATTGTCTACCAACGTTTTTGTTGGACCCAATATTTGGGCTAGCTTCCCAGTGATTCGTCACGTTGTCGACTTGGGAATTCTTGAGACATGGCCGTCAGCCAAAATCGGCACCGAATTTATTCATGGGCTAATCGAAGCCTTACCAGGACTCGCAGAACACGGTTGTTCTTATCGAAAACCCGGCGGTTTTGTGCGTCGATTACGAGAAGATGAAGGTACATGGCTGGGTCATGTCATGGAACATTGCGCATTGGAAATTCAATGCATAGCTGGCGCCGAAGTCACCTTTGGTCGCACCCGTTCAACGGGGGAGCCTGGCCAGTACAACATGGTTTATGCTTACCATCAACGCAATGTTGGCCTGGATGCGGGACTGCTCGCCCTGCGCCTACTTATGCAACTGCTTCCAGATCATCTTAAAAAACAAGTGAATTTTGATTTTGATGATGAATTTGAATGGCAAACCGAAATTAAAGACTTTATCTTGTCAGCTCAAAAGCATGAATTTGGCCCCAGCACCGGCTCGTTAGTTAAAGCTGCTGAAGAGAGAAATATCCCATGGTTACGTTTAAACAAATACAGCTTAGTTCAGTTTGGCCATGGAAAATACCAACAACGTATTCAAGCGACAATTACCAGTAAAACAAGTCAAATTGCTGTGGCAATTGCCTGCGACAAAGGAGACACTCACAGTTTATTGTACAGTTTAGGTCTACCTGTACCACTTCAACAAACGGTATACACCGAACGCGCGGCGATACGAGCCGCTCATAAAATTGGCCTCCCCGTAGTAATAAAACCCTTAGACGGCAATCACGGTCGTGGTGTTTCAATCAACCTTTTAGAGGACGATCAAATTATTGTTGGTTACAAAGAAGCCAAAAAGCAAGGAAAAAGCGGGGGTATTTTAGTCGAAAGCTTTATTACAGGTTTTGATCATCGAATGCTGGTGATAAATAACGAATTGGTTGCTGTGGCAAAGCGAGTTCCAGGTCATGTTGTTGGCGATGGAAAACTGAGTATTAAGCAGCTTGTTGACATTATTAACAGCGACCCAAGGCGCGGTATTGGTCATGAAAAAGTCCTCACCAATCTAGCGCTCGACAAACAAGCAATGCGGCTGATGAAAGAAGCCGACTTTACAGAAGAAAGCGTTCTTCCTAAAGATGAAATATTCTACCTTTGCTCAACTGCAAACTTGTCCACCGGCGGTACTGCGATTGATTTAACCGATGTGGTTCATCCCGATAATCGTGATATGGCTGTACGAGCTATTATGGCAGTTGGCTTAGATGTTGGTGGCGTAGATTTCCTTACTGATGACATTAGTCGCTCTTATAAGGAAATTGGGGGCGCTATTGTTGAAGTTAATGCCGCACCTGGCTTCAGAATGCACGTTGCACCTAGTGAAGGAACGCCGCGTGACGTTTCGGGAAATGTTATTGATATGCTCTTCCCTGTAGGTACAAACAGTCGTATTCCGATTGCAGCCATTACTGGTACAAACGGGAAAACTACAACTGCCCGTATGCTCAGCCACATCATGAAGTCGAGTGGCCATACAGTCGGCATGACCTCAACGGATGGTGTCTACGTTAATGGCAAGCTCAGCGTTAAAGGTGATATGACAGGCCCTACCTCTGCGCAAATTGTATTACGTGATCCTGCCGTGGATTTCGCGGTCATGGAGACCGCGCGTGGAGGTTTACTAAGAAGCGGACTAGGTTATCAAAACTCGGATGTCGCTGCTTGTATAAATGTATCGTCAGACCATTTGGGTTTGGGCGGTATTGATACTGTTGAGGATCTAGCTTTAGTCAAACGCGTGGTTGTTGAGTCTGCAACCGGAACAGCTGTATTAAACGCTGATGACATTCATTGTCTGCGTATGGCCGATTTTGCAAAAGCCGAACGTATTTGTTACGTTACCATGAATGCAAACCACGGGTTGGTTAGAGAGCATATCCGCTCAGGTGGTCGTGCTGTCGTCTTGGAAAAAGGCATGAATGGTGACATGATTACCATTTATAACAACGAGACTCACATCCCTGTTCTATGGTCGCATTTAATTCCTGCAACCATAGAAGGCAAAGCAATGCACAATGTACAGAACGCAATGTTTGCAGTAGCAATGGCTTATAGTTTTAATGTTGATTTAGACAACATTCGCCACGGTTTACGAACTTTTGATACCAACTTCTTCCAGGCGCCTGGCCGCACCAATGTCTTTGATGAGCACCCGTTTAAAGTAATCTTAGATTACGCACACAACCCGGCCGCTTTCCAAGCAATGACAAACCTTGCGGACAAATTAGATGTGTCGGGCCGTCGCATTGTTGTCGTCTCGGCACCTGGCGATCGGCGTGACGAAGATATTATTGAAGCCAGCAGTATTTTGGCTGGACATTATGATCACTATATTTGCAAGGCCGACGACAATCGTCGCAATCGCAAACACGATGAAGTGCCAAAAATGCTAAGACAAGGTTTGATTGATAACGGCGTTGCAAAAGAAAACATTACCATTATTGCCGATGAAGTAAAAGCTGTCGATGAGGCTTTAAAAATGGCTCAAGAGAGCGACTTGGTGATGATATTTGGCGACAATCCCTCGCGCTGTTGGAAGCAAATTATTTATTTGCATAATGACTCTCAAGAAAAAAACAAAGCCACATCAACTCATTCAAGTGAAAATGATTCAAACTTAGAAGGCCTTATCAGTGAAGAAGGCACAATCATTTGCGATGAACGCGGGGTGCGTTTAGCAAGAAACACCGATGAGGATGGCGATTAAAACAATCTATGGAAACTTCAAGCTTAGCTGAAGATGCTTTAACCGTTGTTATTCCTTCAGCAGATAATTTAGAATTAAACGATTCTCGCCGCATCACTGGTCCGGGCTTGCTATGGGGACATCCTGGTGCAGTATTGGATGTATTTTTTCACGACATTGATAAACAACAAGTTGAGACACTCTGGAACAGGGAGGCTCGTCGGGTACTGGACGCTATTGGTTGGCAACAGCAGCATATCACTATCAGACACTTTAACGGCGGTGTAAACCTTGCCATATCTGCGCCAATAGACCAACTGCACAGTGCTGTTTTTGCGGCCAAAATAGCTTGGCACTTTTGTGCTTCAGCGCTTTTAATAAAGCAAAGTGATGACTTTAAAGAGATGATTAACGACCTTCAAAAAGTTATGAGCACAGAGGCTAATCCGAATTTAATTGAGCTTATTACAGCTGCATCTGAGCATGGTGTTGATGTACTAAGCGACGACACCGAACTCTCACTAGGTCATGGCAAGGGCTCTCAAACTTGGCCAATTAACCAACTCCCCAGCCCAGAAGACATTGATTGGCAGGCAGTATATGACATTCCTATTGCGTTGATTACTGGCACGAATGGCAAAACCACTACGGCTCGTCTATGCAATGCTATTGGCAAGGCTGCGGGTTTAGTTTCAGGATTAACGTCAACTGAATTTGTTCGAGTGGGCGATGACATCTTGGATCATGGAGATTATTCCGGTCCAGGTGGCGCACGCATGTTGTTGCGCGACCAACGTTTAGAGATAGCCTTCTTAGAAGTAGCTCGTGGTGGAATTCTGCGCCGTGGCCTGCCCTTGCGTCAAGCGCGCGTCGCCTTGGTCACTAACGTGGCCGCCGACCATTTAGGAAATTACGGTGTCAATACCGTTGAAGATTTAGCGCTTGCTAAATTTTCTGTGCATCGAACTCTGGCTAAAAATGGTGTATTAGTGCTTAATGCGGACGATGAATTGGTGGTTGCTGAGGCATCCAGAATACAAGCCAACCTTTGCTGGTTTTCACTTAATCCAAATGCCGCTCAAATTACTACATCCAAGGCCGAAGGCGCGCCTTGTGCTTGGCTTGAAAATTCCAACTTAATGTATTTTGATGGCAAACAAGCTGATTCAATCATCAATGTAGGGGATATTCCTGTGACTATGGGCGGTGCGGCACAATACAATGTCCGCAATTCTTTAGGCGCCCTTTGTCTTTCTAAAGCTTTAGGGCTTGATAATAAAGCTATCTATGTCGGTCTTTCACAGTTTAAGAGCGACCCCAAAGATAATCCGGGAAGGTGCAATGAATTTTCGGTTAATGGCGCCCGAGTTTTTGTTGATTTTGCCCACAACCCTCACTCAATATCCGCTGTTTCTGAAACAATGGCCAGTATTCCCGCTAAAAAACGCTTTGTGATGATGGGAATTGGTGGTGATCGTTCGGATCAAGCAATACAAGAGGCGACAAGTGCTGCCTTGAGCTTGCAGCCTGACTGCCTTGTGGCTGTCGAACTGGATCAATATTTACGTGGTCGTAAATTAGGCGATGTCAGTAGCGTCATTGTTGAACAATGCTACAAAATCGGTATGAGTAAAGAGCAGGTTTTCAGTATGGGTTCACCTCTCGAAGGCGCTGAGTTAATCCTTAACAAAATACAACCCGGTGATCTGGCCTTGTTATTAATTCTTGCTGATCGAGAAAAAGTATTTTCCTTATTAGAGCAATTATCCACGTAAATATTTCTTCTGGCAATTAACCACTATAATTCGATATTATGTCTATTGTCGATTTTATTGTTATTGGGCGCGGACTCATTGGTTCTGCAGCCGCTCGTCATCTTGCCATTCAAGGCGCAAGTGCTGTTTTGGTCGGCCCCAGCGAGCCAGAAGACCTTAAAACACATACCGGTGTTTTTAGCAGTCACTACGATTCAGCACGCATTGTTCGTATACTTGACACACTTGCTCATAACTGCCAAATTAGTACGGCAGCAATTGAGCGCTTCAGACCACTCGAAGCCGAAACAGGTATTAACTTCTTTCAAGAAGTTGGGTATCTTGCGGCATCAAACAGCCCGGGCTTTCTTGACGATATGGGCGCCCAAGCAAAAGATTATTATCCCGAGATGGAAGCATTTTCTTCACAACAATTGAATGAGCGCTTTGCCTATTTCCAATTTCCAAAGGATGTACGCGGGATATTTCAAGCCAAGAATGCCGGCTGGTTAGATCCTAGAAAAAACATAGCAGCACAAAATAAAGCGCTTGAAACTTGTGGCGGCACTGTAGTGGACGATACAGTCGTTGCAATTGAAAAAAATGAAAAATACATCACTGTAAAAACTGAGAAATCCAGTTTTAAATGCAAAAAATGCATCATCTCAACGGGTGCGTTTGCCAATATCGGCAACACCATTCCCTGTCCAATAGATTACGGCGTTGTGCCTCACACAGCAGTGCTTGGCGAAATATCTAAAGAACAGCTGCCAAGCCTTATAGGTATGCCAACGATGAGTTATCGACTTGGTGACGAGCCTAATAAATTCCTGTACTTTTTGCCGCCCGTTGAATACCCGGATGGCAAACACTACGTCAAAATTGGCCATGCACTTGGCAATGAAATGGAAAAAGACAAGCAATCACTTCAAGACTGGTTTCATTCTTATGGCGATAAGGAAAAAATTCCGTGGCTAACTGAAGCAATAAAGGAGTTACTGCCCTCTGTAACATTCAATAAATTCCATTCAGTTCCTTGCGTAACAACCACGTCGCCCACTGGTGGCAATTACATTGATCAATTTGAAGACAAAAGACTTTACGCCCTTTTTGCCGGTGGCGGCTATTGCGCTAAATCAGCGGATGAGCTGGGTTACATTAGCGCAGAATTTGCATTAAACAATCACTTTCCTTCGCCTTACGAAAAGAAAGACTTTACATTAATTTACCAATAAAAAACCCCGCACTATAACGAGGTTTTTTATTAAAAATTGACTTAACTAAGCTTCGTCTGCACCGCGTTGACCAACAAAATAAGCAAGACCAAAGTCATTGGTACGAAATGTAATCACACTGCCTTTAGGGAAATAGAATAAATCGCCCGCAGTTGCAGTTACTTCCTCGCCAGATTCATCAGAAATGATAAATTCACCATCAAGAATGATTTTCATTTCTTCGTACGTGTATTCATAAGTGATTGGCCCACCTTTTTCTAAGCGAAACAAGCCTGCAGACATAGGTGCATTCTCATCTCTTGACAATGCAAAGTCTTTTAAAAAGGCGTTGTCTCCTTCAAATAAAGGGATTTCTTTTTCCGTAATCTTACCTTTAAAGTCCATCTTGACCATTTTTTCCTCCTAGAAAGTTAGTTAATTTAATGGCATTATTGTCTTGTAAGTAAAAGCAGCTGAATCTAAAAATATTTACATCGACATGAAATCACTAGCAACCAAAACTTGGTACTTGAACGAAATACAGTCAATTATGCGCCAATAATCAAAAAAATAGTTTACCATTAGCCTTTTATTCAATAGTTTCTCCAAAAAACACTCTAGCGCAGTAAGCTCTTAATTATTACTTCTAATACTCAGAATAAAGAGTGATGGAAAACCTGAAAAATAGTGTCATGAGAAACCAACCCATATCACGACAGTTAGTACAAGACAACAAGGAGTCAATTAAAAACTAAAAAAATGTAGCAGGTAATTTTAAGTATTTGAAATATTTACTCAAAGAGCATAAATTTCGTGGAAACAGATGTTAAAGCACTGCTTAACTCAGCTTTATCGAGTTAGTCGATAAGCTTATTGTTTTTTTTCGCTTGAACTGGCAATACTGCAGCTGTATCATCGGATTTTTTGCCCTTTTAAGAAGATAAAAAATCTTCGAATTTCATTGCTTTAATTTATGTCAGATACCAAATTAGACAAATAGACTGGACCCATACTGAATTGCTTCAGTATCTAGCAATGTAAACTATAAAAACCGACTGACTATACAATATATCAATTGTACAAATGAAATTTGTAAAATCAAACAGTATTCGGTACTAATTTAGTTGTACTTTAGACAAAACATGAGGAATTAACTTATTAATTCACTCTATATTGTTGTTTAGATTAGTAAATATTATTGATACACTGATTAGATATTGGATAGTGTTTAAAAAACCAACCTATCGTTATAAAACGTTAACCAGGATAAAATAGAATTAATTTCAAAAAGAAAAACATTAATAAATAGCAGGTAATATGTTTTAACTAAACTGTTTATTATTAGATAAATATTTAACAATCATCAAATTAACCGCTGTGAATTAGCAACATTACTAACTCACATTAAGCACTAAACAAAACTTGGAAAATAGAGAGATGAGCGAAGAAAGACCATTAGTAAAATTCGAAAACGTACAAAAAAGTTATGACGGAGAAATACTGGTTGTAAAAGACTTCAACCTAGATGTTGCCAAGGGTGAATTTGTCACTATGTTGGGGCCATCCGGCTCCGGCAAAACAACTTGCTTGATGATGTTAGCTGGCTTTGAGCCGACAACCAACGGCACAATTTACTTAAAAGACAAGCCTATTAATAACGTGCCGCCACATAAGCGTGGCATTGGTATGGTTTTCCAAAACTATGCATTGTTTCCACATATGACGGTTGCTGAGAACCTCGCCTTCCCATTAGAAGTGCGCAAGATGGGCAAAGAAGAAAGAGAAAGACGCGTTAATCGCGCTCTTGATATGGTGCAATTGGGTGAGTTTGGCAATCGTCGCCCAATGCAGTTATCGGGTGGCCAGCAGCAGCGTGTTGCGGTAGCCCGCTCACTTGTATTTGATCCAGATTTAGTATTGATGGACGAGCCTTTGGGTGCGCTTGACAAAAACCTCCGTGAGCAAATGCAGTACGAAATTAAACATCTGCATGAGCAGCTTGGTCTGACTGTCGTCTACGTTACTCATGATCAAACAGAAGCATTAACAATGTCAAACCGCATTGCCGTTTTTAATGACGGTGTGGTCTTACAATGCTCCTCGCCAGAAGCTCTTTATGAAAAACCTGAAAATGCTTTTGTAGCAAACTTTATTGGTGAAAACAATCGCTTGATGGGCACCGTTGAGGCAATCAATGGCAAGCAAGTAACGGTCAAGACCGATTCTGGAGATATTGTCATTGCCACTAAAGCCAATGTTAATGCCGTTGGCGAACGCACTACGATATCGCTACGACCAGAGCGGATTGTTGTTGCTCCAAAAGCAGGCACAATCCCCAATTCATATTCCGCCAAAGTAGAAGAATTAATCTATCATGGCGACCATATTCGCACACGCTTTAGTGTGTGTGGACACGACGATTTTATCGTCAAAATACCAAATTCAATCGATAACGTTAGCCTTAAAGAAGGCAAACAAGTTAATATCGGCTGGATGTCGGAAGATTGTTTGGCCTTGGATGGCTAAGTCCAAGTTCAGGCATTTTTTTAAACAATAGGAGAGTTAAAAATGAATAAAATAATATCCAAAACTCTGATTGCCGGTGCTATTTCAACAGCAATGTTGGCTGGTGCAGCGCAAGCAGGTGTAACGATGGTTTCTTGGGGTGGAGGCTATTCTGCCTCACAACAAAAAGCTTACATTGATACTTATTCCAGTGGAGAAGTAAATTTGATTAGTTACAACGGTGGCTTAGGTGAAGTTCGCGCCCAAGTTGAATCAGGTAACGTTCAATGGGATATCGTTGACGTACTTCCTTCGCAAGCTCGTACTGGTTGTGATGAGGGATTATTTGAAGAGCTAGATCGTAGTATATTCCTACCTGCGCCTGATGGCACACCGATGGATGAGGATCTTATGGTTGATGTTCCAAATGATTGCGTAGTTCCACAAATCTGGTGGTCATACGTTCCATTCCATAAGGCAGACACATTCTCAGGTGATCAACCTTCTACAATCCAAGACTTCTTTGATGTAGAAAAGTTCCCAGGAAAACGTGGTATTCACACTTGGGCTAACGCTATCGTTGAGATGGCATTGTATGCTGACGGTGTTGCTATCGCTGATATTTATGATGTTCTAGGCACTCAAGCAGGACAAGATCGTGCTTTCGCTAAACTTGACACAATCAAAGACCACGTAGTATTTTGGTCTTCAGGCGCCAAGCCACTAGATCTAGTTAACTCTGGTGAGGTCTCTATGTCACTAGCCTATAACGGACGTATCGGTGGAGCTATCTTGAATGATGGCGCTGACTATGTTACGGTCTGGGATGGTCAAGTACTTGAAGAGGAATGGTTGGTTCTTATGAATGGCGCTCCTAACAGAGCTGCAGCCCTTCATTTCTTAGTTCACGCTTCTAGTACCCAGGCACAAGCGGATCAAGCTAAATGGATCAACTATGGCCCTATGCGTCCATCTGCTCTTCCACTTATGGAAGCAAATGAACCATGGTTCAATACAGGTGTAAATATCATGGAACATATGCCTAATACTGATGAGCATATGAAAGGTGGTATCCTTGCAGACCCTGATTGGTGGGCAGATAATGGTCAAGCGGTAAATGATCGTTATGCAGCATGGATGGCTAATTAATTAGCTGACCAACAAACGAGCTTATTGACTTAATCTCGTTTAACAAAAAACAGGTCGGTATAACTACTGACCTGTTTTTTTACCTTAACTTAAAATTTTGTAAATTTGGTATTTTTATGAGTGATACTTCCACTATAAATTCTCAAGGTCAATTGCTGACGAGTGATGGCGTACCCCTTAAAGACAGCTTAAGAAAATCCCTACGTCGTACTAAAATTCGCTCGTTCCTTTTAATTATAGTACCACTATTATTCTTATTAATTATGTTTGTAGTGCCCATAGGCACTCTTCTAACAAAAAGTGTTGACGACACCTCCATTAATACAGTATTTCCAAAAACATTTGCTCAGTATGAACTATGGGAAGATAAATCCATACTTCCTAGTGAAGAAATGTTTGCTGCAGTGATCAATGACATCAGAATCACGCACAAAATGGAAAATAGTGAAGGAGACAATATTGGAAAAAACTTACTCGGCAAAGCCGGCACTCGAATGACTTATGAGTTTTCTGGGTGGAGAAGTTTATTATTAAAGACGGTCAAGGAAGCCACAAAAGTAGATAAAAAATCCAAAGAAGTAATAAAGCCCTATGTACTGGAGGCCCCTTACAAAGAGAAAATGATCAAAAGAGATAAGCGCTGGGGTAAAGTTGAATTCTGGCAGTCAATGGGCGCTATGAAAGACCCCTACACAATGGGCTATTACCTAAATGCTGTCGACTTAAGGTATGACGCTAATAAAAACATTATCCAGAAGAATGAGTATCTAAAAATATACAAAACGATATGGATGCGGACGCTTCAAGTTAGTTTAATAGTGACTCTAGCTTGCTTATTTCTTGCCTATCCAGTCGCCTATCTTTTGGCAACACTCCCAATGCGAACATCAAATCTGCTCATGATTTGTGTTTTGATGCCTTTTTGGACATCATTATTGGTAAGAATTGTTGCCTGGATGATTATGCTTCAACAAAATGGCGTCGTTAATGACACGTTATTAACCATTCTTCCATGCTTTGAAGGCGCACTTAATTTCCCTTTTATTGGGGAAACTTTTATTGACTTATGTTTTGGTGAAGAAGATCGACTACCTATGATGTATAACTTCACTGGAACCATTATTGTTATGACTCAGGTGTTGCTACCATTTATGATTTTGCCACTTTACAGTGTCATGAAGGGCGTACCGCCGAGCTATATGAAGGCAGCACAAAACTTAGGCGCAACTCCAACTTGGGCGTTTATCAAAGTCTACATGCCCCAAACTGTGCCTGGCATTGGTGCCGGCTGTATTCTGGTATTTATTGTTGCCATTGGTTACTACATCACCCCAGAATTGGTGGGTGGTAAAGATGGCCTCATGATTGGTAACTTTGTTGCTAGGGAGATGCAACAAACATTGAATTGGGGGCTTGCTGCTGCAATGGGCGCACTTCTCCTAACTGCAGTTTTGGCTCTATATTGGGCCTATGACAGGCTGGTCGGCCTTAATAATTTAAAAATGGGTTAATAATGAAATTTCCTTCCTACACAACACCTAGAGAGAAACTTTGGCACTATACTTATAGGATATTTTGTGGCCTTGTATTGTTTTTCTTGGTTGCACCACTAATTGTTGTTATTCCACTTTCATTTACAAATTCAGTTTTCCTGCAATTTATCCCTGAAATGAAAATCTTTAGCTTTGAAACTTGGTCCTTTAATTTTGATGGTTATGGCACTCGCTGGTACAAGGAATTACTTGGTATCTGTGATGCCAATACAGGAACGACTGTTTGTACAGACAGATGGATGATTGGCATAAAGAACAGTTTGTTCATTGCTGTCTTGGCAACTTTCTTTGCAAGCACTTTAGGTACGCTTGCAGCCCTTGGTTTATCAAATAGACATATGCCTTTTAATCGTTTAATTATGGCGCTCATGATCTCTCCAATGATTGTGCCGCTTATCATTACTGCCGCAGGAACGTTCTTCTTTTTTGCAAAAATCAATCTTGTGGGAACGATGACGGGATTGGTTATTGCGCATACCATCTTAGGAATACCTTTTGTTGTTATAACAGTTACCGCCTCACTATCTGGATTTGATAATAACTTGTTACGCGCTGCCTCAAGTTTAGGTGGATCACCAATTAGGAATTTTTTCAAAATACAAGCACCACTCATAGCGCCAGGTGTTATTGCCGGCGGTCTATTTGCCTTTATTACCTCATTTGATGAAGTGGTCATTGTTCTATTTGTAGGTGGGCCGGAACAGTACACGCTTCCAAGACAAATGTGGTCTGGAATTCGTAATGAAATAAGCCCAACCATTCTCGCAGCAGCAACAATACTAGTTATCTTCTCTATCGTCTTGCTCGGCACTCTGGAAATGCTCAGACGCCGCTCTGAACGTATCCGTGGGGTCACTCCACACTAGCGTATTTACAACGTTTGGATCGACTACAGCACCACTTCATGGTATAACCTCGCCATCAAAGAAAATGGAAGTTACATATAACGTATGTCAAGGTCGCAATTTCAAACGACATTAACGATTAGTGGTTGCTTGCTCATTACTTTCTGTATGGGCTCTATTCATGCCTTTAGCGCACTGATTGAGCAGATAGAGTTGCAAACAGGTGTTGAGCGTATGGCATCCAGTTTGGTCTATTCAACGGCACTCATTAGCGTTACCCTTGCGGTATTTTTTGGGCACATTTTATACCGCCGTTTTGGTGCTTCTACATTGATGTTGGTGGCAACAATCCTCCCTCTTCTTGGCATTCTATTAACCAATAGTGGAACTTGGTTGGGCTGGATTTTAGGTTATGGCCTACTATTTGGTTTTGCCAGTGGCCTCGGTTATGGCTTTTCACTGCACGCTTGTACAATGGTTACCTCCAAAGAAAAACGAGGATTTGTACTCGGCGCAATCACTGGATCTTATGCGTTGGGTGCTCTTGTTTTTTCGATACTCTATCCAATCTTATTGACGAATTTCAACCTCAATACTGCTTACAGTGTCGGCACAGGAATCATTGGAATCATTGTTGGTATTGGCGCCTTGATGTTGCTTATTTCAAAAATTGTGACACGGACTGCAAAACCCAACCAACTACAAAACCCAAAGCCAAAACAACTGGGGTTTGCTAGGTTGTGGTTTGGCTACTGTTTTGGTGTGTTTGCGGGCTTAATGGCGATTGGTCATGCTGTGCCAATTATCAAAACCATGGGAGGAGATGCACAACTTGCATCCAGTGGCATTGTACTCATGTCCCTGGGTAGTGGTATTGCAGGCTTGGTCGCAGGCTATATCGCTGATCAATTTGGCTGTCGAAAGCCGTTGATAACGCTAACAATAGCTAGCGCCATCGGTTTGGTTTTATTGGCAGCGCTTGGGGGCGTTCAATTGGCACTAATACTAATGATTTGCATTGCCACAATTTACGGTGCTTTCATTGCCATCTATCCGACTTTGGTGGCCAACCTATTTGGCAAAGAGCACTCTGCCTGGGCCTACGGGAAAGTATTTACGGCTTGGGGGTTTGCGGGACTTAGTGCGCCGTCTCTTGCCGGCTGGCTTTATGAGCAAAGCGGAAGTTATGACACGCCACTACTCATTGCTGCCATCCTTGCGACGATATCGGCCATTGTTATTTTGCGCCTTCCCGACAAAAAACAGGTAATCAGCTGAGCCTTACTTTTTCGGCATATCTTCGCAAGTTTTTGCCGTCACGTCGTGAGAAAAGAAGGCAGTTTTCTGTTTATCGTAATAATGCCAGCTTAGGACGGTGCTGTTCTCAGGGTAATCTTTTAGGCCATCGACAGTACAAGAAATGTAAGTTAGAATTCCTTTGATGAATTCCTTATATCCCTTGACAGCGTCTTTATTCATATTAGTGAGATCAAGGTGAATCAACATATTGTGAATTTCATACACGCCCTCTTTAGCAACAGCTTTCAGTACTAAGGTATCGCTATCACTCATATATGGCGCTTTAGCATTTACAGCATCAGCATCAGCTTGTAATTTCTCATAAGAAAACGATTGATTGCTCGCTGGCGAAGAACAGCCAATCAGCAGACTCACTAGCAACGCGAGAATGGCTTTTTGAATACAGTTTTTACTCATTGTTGCACCCCTCCTTGATTAAGAGTTTTACAAAAAAACACTCATTCCTAATATAATACATCCATTTAATTAACTATAAATCATAATCATGAAAAAACACATAATTGCTACAGACAAAGCGCCAGCTGCTGTAGGTACATATTCACAAGCAATTGCCGTTACTGGTGGTACAACCGTCTACCTTTCGGGACAAATACCTTTGATTCCAGAGACAATGGAAATTGTTGAGGGCGGTATTGCTGAAGAAATTCATCAAGTATTTAAAAACCTAACAGCGGTTTGCAATGAAGTTGGTGGCGACCTTGGTAGTATCGTTAAACTAAATATCTTTTTAACGGATTTATCTCACTTCCCAGTCGTAAACGAAATTATGGCACAATACTTCGACCAACCTTATCCTGCACGCGCAGCGATTGGTGTTAAAGAATTACCAAAAGCGGTCGGCGTTGAAATGGACGGTGTGATGATGGTCGATTCCGATCAATACAGCTACTAAAATATGCCAACACTCTCTGATCCACTGATTTCCATTGGCGGATTAGGGAAAAAAACATCGGAAAGGCTGAATCAACTGGGGATATATACTCTAGAACACCTACTCTTTCATTTACCGAACAGGTATCAAGACAAAACTCGTATAACCCCGCTTAGTGCGGCTCACGTGGGGAGCGAGATTTTAGTCGAACTAACCATCGAGCGAATAGAAGAGGCGCCCACTAGACAGCGTCAATTACTTTGCTATCTCACCGATGAGTACAATCAACGATTATTACTGCGCTTTTTCCATTTTAATCAATATCAAAAACAATCCCTAGTTCGAGGCGAGGTACTTCAATGCTTTGGCGAAGTCAAAGTTGGACGGCAAGGCCTCGAAATGCATCACCCAGAATATCGCCTCACCTCTCAACAAGCGCCGCTTTTTGAGTCAACGCTAACACCCGTTTACCCACTTTGCCAAGGAGTTACACAAAACAAACTCAAACAGTGGATTAACACCGCCCTTGAGGCACTGAAAACCGCAGTTATTAATGACCATTTCGAAAAAATAGTAAAAAACACAATGCCGAGCTTGAAAGAAGCCCTTATTACGCTGCACCACCCGAAAAAAGGCGAAGATTTAACCAAAATAGCCGATTTCTGCCATATTTCACAACAAAGATTGATTATTGAAGAGCTTGCAGCACATCAATTAAGCCTCAAACAAGTGAAATTAAAGCGCAAATCGAAAATTTCCAATATTTTTAACATTGAAAACGAGCTGAGTAAGAAACTCTCAGCATCGCTTAACTTCGGATTAACTGCCGCACAAGGCCGCTGCATTGAAGAGATCAACACCGATCTCGCCTCAGAACAGCCGATGTTAAGATTACTGCAAGGTGACGTCGGCTCTGGCAAAACCATTGTTGCGGTGTTTGCTTTATTGCAAGCAGTCGCCAACGGTTTTCAAACAGCAGTAATGGCGCCCACCGAGATTCTGGCACGACAACATCAGCAGAGTTTTGGAGAATATTTAAGCAAGTTGGGCATCACTGTTGCTTACCTGTCGGGCTCACAAAACACCGCAGAGAGAAACGAGCAACTGAGCAAGGTGATTTCCGGTGAGGCGCAAGTGGTGATTGGCACTCATGCTCTTTTTCAAGAAAGTGTGTCGTTTGATAATCTCGGCTTTGTTATTATTGATGAGCAGCATAAGTTTGGCGTTCATCAACGATTATCACTTGCACAAAAAGCCAAAAAAACACCGCACCAGCTGGTGATGACAGCTACTCCAATTCCACGCTCCCTAACAATGAGCGCTTATGCTGATCTCGATACTTCAATTATCGACGAATTGCCACCCGGACGACAAACGATACAAACCATTGCACTCAGCAATAGCCGAAAAGATGAAATAATTGAAAAGATCAAAAAGGTGTGTGCTGAAGGTCGACAAATTTATTGGGTTTGCACGCTAATTGAAGAATCAGAAATGCTGCGCGCAGAATCTGCAGAAAATACTTTTGTCTATTTGAGTGACAATCTTTTAGGGCTTCGAGTAATGATGATTCATGGTCGACTCAATAAGAGTGATAAAGAGGCCATTATGCAAGATTTTGCCGCTGGGAAAATTGATGTCCTGGTTGCAACAACGGTGATTGAAGTCGGTGTTAATGTGCCCAATGCCAGCTTGATGATTGTTGAAAACGCCGAGCGCTTGGGGCTTGCTCAGTTGCATCAGTTACGCGGGCGAGTTGGCAGAGGAAGTGAGCAAAGCGTTTGTGTGTTGATGTATCAATCACCCCTTAGTGACTCTGCCAAAGAAAGGCTGGATATTCTTCGTCAAACTTGTGACGGCTTTGTGATTGCCGAAAAGGATCTTGAGCTTCGAGGGCCAGGGGAAATACTCGGCACTCAACAAACTGGCATTGCCGGCATGAAAATCGCCAATATTGTCCGTGATGCCTACCTCCTAAAACAAGCGAGCTACTACTCTGAACTAATGCTTGGCGAAAGTGAGGCCACTCAAAATGCACTGATTCATCGTTGGATTGACGAGGACAGATCGCATTTCGCTAACGCCTAGATTGATTCCACTCTGTCTAGTAAAATAACCCTCTAAGATTTATTACGCTAACAGAGCATGTTTGATCCTGAAAAATTTCAATGGCGCACTTTCGATGCAAGCGAGGACATACCCGCTCATGTATTACCGTGGCTACTCGATAACAGCTCTTTAACAGCAAAGCTGAAAAACAAGTATTCAGATTTTAACGTCACTGTCATCTCTCAAGCGGAAAACATGCCCTACGATTGTGAACGTAAACTGTTGGGTGACATGGCAGGCGAGGCCATCGTTGTTCGTGAAGTGGAGTTAATAGGCAAACAACAGCCTGTTGTCTTTGCACGTTCTGTTATCCCGAAAACCAGTGACACCGACAAACTTCTTGCTATTGGCTCCAGACCCTTGGGGGAAATTTTGTTTGACGATCCACTTATCTATCGCGACCAGCTAGAAGTCGGACAACATCAAGGTACATGGGCGCGGCGCTCAACCTTTGTTGTTGGCACAACCAAATTACTGGTGAGTGAAATATTCCTTGAGGCATTGTATGCGTGACCAAATATTTAACAATCAGAGTGATATAGCTGACTTTCGTTTTGATGAAAGCGTAGTAGCTGTGTTCGATGATATGGTGAAACGCTCGGTACCTGGCTACGAGGCAATGATTCAAATGATTGGTTTATTGACTCGAACTTACGGCAAAGACAATAGCAATTACTACGATTTAGGCGCCTCTACTGGGGCTACAACCCTTGCCTTGGCGCTCAACAATAAACGCGCCAACGTTCACTTTGTTGCTATTGATAATTCACGGCAAATGGTTAACCAATGTCGACAAAACTTGGACGATAAAATTGACAATTTAGAGGTCATCTGTAGCGATATTAACGATATTTGCATCGAAAATGCATCTATCGTGGTCCTAAACCTAACCCTGCAATTTATCGACATTGGCAAACGTGCCGATCTTATCACCAAGATCTATGATGGCCTTAACCCTGGCGGCGCTTTAATTATTAGTGAAAAAGTCCATGTTGACGATAGAAACGAGCAAGCTCGATTGACTGAACTGCACATGGATTATAAGCGCGCGAATGGCTATAGTGAACTGGAAATTGCCAATAAACGCCAATCTCTTGAAAATGTACTACTGACTGAAAACTGTGAAACCCACCTAAAAAGACTGTCAGGATGCGGTTTTAGTGCGTCCACTTGCTACTTTCAGTGCCTTAACTTTGCCTCCTTTTTATCGGTAAAATAGTCCTTTGTTTTTTAACAAGGCTTAAAACAAGGTTTTTATGCTTTTAATGATTGATAACTACGATTCGTTTACTTATAACTTGGTTCAATATTTTGGTGAGCTGGGCCAAAGTGTGACGGTTCATCGTAATGACGAAATCACTGTAGATGAGATTGAAGCGCTCAATCCGAAACATATTGTTATTTCACCTGGGCCATGCACACCGAATGAGGCGGGAATATCTTTAGAGCTCATTGAGAAGCTGGCTGGAAAAGTACCAATTTTAGGCGTTTGCCTTGGCTTTCAAGCCATTGTCCAAGCCTTTGGTGGCAACATTATTGGCGCCAAGCGCATTATGCACGGCAAGGTTTCACCCGTACACCACATTAGTAGCGGCGTGTTCTCTGGACTAAAGAGCCCTTTAAATGCAACACGCTATCACTCACTGGTTGCAGAGCAACACACGTTGCCCGATTGTTTTGAAGTGACTGCGTGGACAAACGACGAATCTGACGAAATCGAAGAAATAATGGGCGTTCGCCATAAAGAACTGGCTATTGAGGGCGTGCAATTTCATCCAGAATCGATTCTAACTGAGCATGGTCACCAGATGCTCGACACTTTTTTACAGGAAAATTAATAATGACTGAAGTAATGGATTTCTTGCTGGAACAATGGATATTTTCAGGAACACTTGTTGCGCTTGTTGCTCTACTTATCTACGGCGAGAGAGCAAAAAAATATCAAATAGTCGATACCAATGGTGCAATCACTTTAATGGATGATGACGACCTAATCATTCTTGACGTTCGTGAAGAAAAAGAAAGAAAAACTGGGTTTATTAATTCAACCACGCATATTCCAATGGGCCAAGTTAAAGGCAAGTTGGATACGCTTGATAAAAACAAAAAAATCCTCACTTATTGCAAAAGCGGTATGCGCTCCAAAACGACTGCAGAACTTCTTTGTAAAAATCAGTTCGACCATGTTTATAACTTGAAAGGCGGCTTTGACGCTTGGCAAGCTGCTGGCCTACCAATAAAAAAATAAGCCTATGAAAAACGTCATGTACACTTCTGATTTTTGCCCATTTTGTCGAATGGCTTACCAGCTGTTGGACGAAAAAGGCGTAGTCTATGAGAAGATATCGGTTGATGAAAATCCAGATATTTGGAAAGAAATCCACCTAAAAACAGGCAGAACTACTGTGCCTCAAATCTATATTAACGGTCAATACGTTGGCGGCTTTGATGACTTAAGTGCGGCCGATCGTTCGGGCGAACTGAGCGCTATTATCAATGGCTGACTTAGCAATCGTAGGCTCTGGCGCTTGGGGAAGTGCACTTGCCATCTCTCTAAGTGAGAAATTTGATACTATTCATCTGATTGCCCAAGATGATGGCGAAGTAAAAAGCCTTGGTAGCCAGCACAGCGCTCTAAATACGCCGTTTAGCAACAATGTCTCAATTACTTCAGATCTTAGTATAGTTAGTACCGTTGATGCTGTATTAATTGCAACACCGAGCTATGCATTTGCCGAAATACTAAGTAAATTAAGTCATTATGTGTCTGAACAGCATTTTATCGCTTGGGCCACAAAAGGGTTTGATACGCCAAATAGCTGTTTTCTGCACGAAACTTTTGAGAGCACCCTACCAAACCATGCCGCTTGTGTAATTTCAGGGCCTACTTTTGCGATGGAAATCGCCAAGAAAAAACCCAGTGCTATTGTTGTTGCCTCAAAAGACAGTGCAACGAGAGATTATTGGGCAGCAGCCATTCAAACAAAAACCTTGCGCGCCTATACCAGTGAAGATATTGTTGGTGTCGAAGTCGGCGGCTCAGTCAAAAACATTTTGGCCATTGCTGCAGGTGCTGCCAACGGACTTGGTTTTGGTGCCAATACCCAGGCCGCTATTATTACCCGTGGCCTCGCCGAAATGACTCGACTTGGAGTAGCGCTTGGCGCGGAGAAATCCACATTTCAAGGCCTTTCTGGTATGGGTGATTTAGTACTCACCTGCTCAGATGATCTCTCTAGAAATCGCCGATTCGGTAAAGAATTGGCCAAAGATGCCACCATCGACGAGGCACTTGCCAATGTGGGTGGAACGGTAGAAGGCTATAACACACTACAATTAATACTCTCAATGGCCCGTGCAAAAAATATTGAGATGCCAATTTGTGAGCAAGTCTTTTCAGTAACTGAGGGCGAGAAATCGCCAACTGACGCCGTCACTGAACTCATGCTCAGAAAGCCTAGCCAAGAATAACCGGTATTTTATTATGGCACTATTCAACCTATTAGAAAATCCTGTTGCAAACAAAGTAAAGGTCATCTGCCTTTTTGCTGTTGTGGCTTCTGCTACAAGCATATTCGACACGACAACACCATTATCAAACTCTCATCCAATATTCAAACAAGAGTTGCTTGAAATTCAAAAACAGACTGTAAGCGCCAGACCAGTCTTCTCATCGATTGAGAATACCGCTGTTAGAAAATCTGTCTTTTTTAACTATTTGCTGCCGGCTATTGAGGCGAAGAACGCTGAAATACTCAAACTCAGAATCTCTATTGGCAACGACGAATTAAGTGCAGAGGCGCTTGAAGATTTAGCGCATAAATATCGCCTTAACAAGAACGCCAGCAAAGAAGAGATTCTTATTGCTATCGATATCTTGCCGCCCTCTTTGGTCCTTGCTCAAGCAGCCAATGAATCCAATTGGGGTAGGTCTCGTTTTGCTGAAGACTATAACAATTATTTTGGGCTTTGGTGCTTCTCTAAAGGCTGTGGTACCGTACCAATAAATCGAGACGAAGATGCAACACACGAAGTGGCTACTTTCTCTTCTTTAAAGGACAGTATTGATTATTACGTGCTCAATTTAAATCGCAATCAAGCCTACCACAATCTTAGGGCAATTCGTAAAAAGCAGCGCGACAATGGCAATTTAGTCACTGGCTTAGCATTGGCCAAGGGCTTAACGCCCTACGCTCAAACCGGCGATGAATATGTCGCCTCTATCCGCTCTCTCATTCGCTACAACAAGCTCGAACAATACGATTTATAAAGACCACTAAATCCTTTGTCCAAATCCATTATTGGTTTTGTGGCCACAAAACAACAAGCAATAAAAAACCCGCATAAAGCGGGTTTTTTTGAATCTCTTGGAAAAGATTAACGTTTTGAGTACTGCTCACTCTTACGCGCCTTCTTCCTACCAACTTTCTTACGCTCAACAACACGAGCGTCACGAGTAACTAAGCCAGCTTTGCGTAAATCAGGACGCATTTCTTCGTTGTACGCCATCAATGCACGTGTAATGCCCAATCTGATTGCACCCGCTTGACCGGTATCGCCACCACCTTTAACAGTGATGTTGAAATCAAACTTGTCTTTCATTTCAACAACGTCGATAGGCTGGTTAACAATCATTGATGAAGTTTCTCTTCCGAAATACTCGCTCATTGGTTTTTTGTTAACAGTGAAAACGCCTTTGCCCTTTGTCATGAAGACACGAGCAACCGATGTTTTTCTTCTACCTGTTGCGTAATAAACTTCTTTATCTGCCATAATTAAATGCCTTAAATATCTAATACTTGAGGTTGTTGAGCAGCATGTGTGTGCTCAGAACCTGCGAAAACTTTCATTTTTCTTGCCATGTCTCTGCCCAATGGGCCTTTTGGCAACATTCCTTTCACTGCTTTTTGAATAACCTCTTCAGGTTTTTTCGCTAGCAAATCCTTGAAAGCAATGGATTTTAAATTACCAATATAACCAGTATGGTGGTGGTACATCTTATCATTGTACTTGTTACCAGTAACGGTAATCTTTGCTGCATTAACGATCACAATGTAATCGCCAGTATCAACATGTGGTGTGTACTCAGCTTTATGCTTACCACGCAGACGTGATGCAACCTCAGTCGCCAAACGTCCTAATGTTTTGCCATCGGCATCAACCAAAAACCAGTCTCTTTTGACTTCCTCGGCTTTCGCACTAAATGTTTTCATAATTCTCTTCTCTATGTCGCTGCAGAATAATCGGACTATTATAATCACTTTTTATTCTGAGTGTAAGTTTTCATCGGCCAATAAGGCAATAATGGGCAAATAAATGCCGATAGCCAAACGAAGTACTATTTTGCCATAATATCAAGACTCGAATCATAGACCTTGGTCTCTACACCCATCAGCCCTAACAAGGTGTGCGATACATTGTCGTGCGACAACAAATCATTGGATTTTTCTTTGATCAAATTGCCATCCATTGCTTCAGACATCGCCTCATTAAGCCACAAGATTGCCGGCACTTGGGTCTGTTCGCTTGGTGCCACCATATACGGCAAGCCGTGCAAATAAATACCATTCTCACCTAACGACTCACCATGATCACTAACATAGAGCACAGCGGCAGCATGATCACCCTCATTATTCTTTAATAGAGAGATTGCTTTGCTTAAAAAATAATCTGTATAGAGAATGCTATTGTCGTAGGCATTATTAATCTGCTCATCACTGCATTCGTTCAATTGATTGGTTTGACAAATGGGTGTAAAAACTTCGAAAGCCTGCGGATAGCGCTTAAAGTAAGCCGGCCCATGACTGCCCATCGAATGCAGCACAATCAATATATCTTTATCGACTCGAGCCTTTATAAGTGAATCAAGATTACTCAACATACCCTCATCTCGACACTCAATGTCACAAACCGTGTTGACACTGGACGAGTTAAAATCCTCATAATCCAGTCGATCTGCAATGCCTTTTGCCCCTGTGTTATTTTCGCGCCAAACAACGTCAACACCAGCATGCTTAATAATATCAAGCACATTACTCATATTTTTTCCCTCGCCATGACTGTATTCATCGCGGCTTAGCATTGAGAACATACAAGGAAGGGAGAATGCCGTGTTTGTACCACAAGCGCTCATATTGGTAAAAGAAATGACCGACTCTTGCGCTAAATTAGGATTTGTGTTTCTCTCATAGCCATTCAGCGAGAAGCGATCCGCCCTTGCGGTTTCGCCAATCACCATAATCACCAAGCGCTTCTGCTTGCCTTGATAGCGCACTTGAGAATCCATGCCAATTTGCTTAAAAGGCACCTTGGCAACCTCAAATTGAGAGTCGATATACTTTGAAACAGCGTACAAATAATAAGTCGGATTTACATAATATCTCAAGTCACGATTTTCGCGTGCAAGTGCTGTGTAGTTTTTCGAGAAACTCACAATAACAAGTACACAAACCAGGGAAACGCTAACCAACGTTTTAAGCCTTTGCGCTAATTGTTTTTTTACGGCAAGTCTTTGTATTTTTGTTTTTGCAACAAAATAAGCAGGAACGATGCCCAACAAAAATACGTAAATAATCAATTTAACGCTGAGCAAATCAAAGGTTTCGGCAGAATTGGTTTCAACAATACTGGCGATCATGTGCTCGTTAATAATGATGCCGTAATTATTAGCAGCATAGCCAGCAATAGCAGAGGTGATTAATAAAAAAATTAAAATCGGCTTAATCGTATATCGATAACAGACAAGGATTAACAGCGCCGAGAGAAAAGTAAACAGCCAAATAACAAAGGAAGAGACAAATAAGAAATTCTGCGCAAGCGGAAAGATTAAAATCGCTTGCTCGAAAAAGGTAAAATTACCGGTTAAGGTTATAAAAGCCGCAACCAATAAAATCAAACGCATCTGCGACATTTGCTGAAAGAGCTTCATTAAGGAGTTTATAAATCAAAAGATGCTAATTATATTGCCTATCCGTTAATAAGGGAAACAATGCTAAATTCACACATTCATCTAGATTTTGACAACGTCAACACGCCTTCGGCAGCCACTACTGGCGCTATTGTTCCTGCAACTGGCAAAGAAAATTGGGACAGTGTCATTCAATGTTGCGCAAAAGATGACAATCGTCACTTTGCACTTGGCATTCACCCATGGTTTCTCGAAGATCATCAAATGATTGACCTTTACGACCTTGAAATTAAAATTGAGGACGAAAATCCTATTGCGGTCGGTGAGTGTGGCCTTGACTACCTAAAAGTTAAAGATCAAAACCAGCAGAGATTTTTCTTTGACGAGCAAATTTCACTGGCCAATCGATACAAATTACCACTGATCGTGCACGCAGTACAAGCCACCGAAGACGCCACCGACTTACTAAAATCACACGCCAGTTCTCGTGGCGTTATTCACTCGTATTCAGGCAGCCTTCAACAAGCAAAAAGATTGGTTGATATTGGTTTTTATCTGGGCTTTGGCTCAAGATTTACTGACCCACATGCCTATAAATTGCACGATATCGTCAAACACATCCCCTCTGAATTCATTCTTATTGAGACAGATGACAATCAAGATTCTGATAGTCTGATTAAAGTCGTGGAAAGAATTGCCAAGATTAAAAAAATTGACGTTAAAGAAGCCATTGCCCAGTGCGACGATAACGCTCGCACACTGTTTAATATAAGTTAATTCAATGGCTGGAAGTTGCGCCAGAACTGAAATTTTAGTCGGCCAATTAGGCTTAGCACAGCTCGCAGAGTCTCACGTCCTTATTGCTGGCCTTGGTGGCGTGGGTGGTGCCTGCGCTGAAGCGCTGTGTCGTGCTGGCATTGGCGAAATAACCCTCGTCGATTTCGACACCATTGCCAAAACAGACTTAAATCGCCAACTGGTCGCCCTTTACTCAACATTGGGGAAATCGAAAGTCGATGTGCTTTACGAGAGACTGCATGACATCAACCCCAACACAATCATTAATCAAAAACACCTGTTTATCGACAGAGCCAAGGCCGAGGCCATTTCCTGCGATGAGGACTTAACCTTTGTCGCCGATTGTATCGATGCAATCGCCTGCAAAACAGCACTTATCGACTCTTGCACTCGTAATGGCATGCCAATCATCTCCAGCATGGGTGCTGGGGGGAGATTGGATCCAACAAAAGTCAAGATTTCTCGAATGGACAAAACTGAGAACTGTGGACTTGCCAGAGAAATGAGAAGGCAACTCAGAAGCATTCGCGCTTCATTGAAGTTTTCAGTTGTTCACTCCACTGAAATTCAAATAAAAGCCCTTCCGCACGAAGAAGTTACCAAAACAGAGTTTACGCCTTCAGGTCGTCCGCGCGCTGTAAATGGTGCAATATCTTACATGCCCAATATTTTTGGGCTTATGATGGCGGGGCATATCATTCAAGAAATTTTAAAAAAATAAACCTACGCCTATTACACTGGAAAATAAAAACATGGTAAGAACCAAAACACCAGTCTGCGAATTTAATCAAGCAGCACTCGACTTTAACCTAAAGGGTGTAGATGGAAAGCAACACTCTCTTGCTAGTTCAAAGGGTAAAAATGGGCTACTGGTAATGTTTATTTGCAATCACTGTCCATACGTCAAATCCATTATTGACCGCATTATCCGTGACGCCAAAGAACTTAAAGCGTTGGGTGTAAACACCGTTGCCATTATGTCAAACGATCCAAGCGATTATGAAGAAGACTCTTTTGAGAATATGGGAAAAATTGCCGAAGAAATGGATTTTCCTTTCCCTTATTTGATTGATGAAAGCCAGGAAGTTGCTAAAGCTTATGGCGCTGTTTGTACCCCCGATTTTTTCGGCTACAACAAAGACCTGGGTCTGCAATATCGTGGTCGATTGGATGAGTCTCGAAAAGAAGCTGTAGCGAATGCCAAACGCGATCTATTTGAAGCCATGAAAGAAGTGGCGACCACTGGCAAAGGTCCTACTGAGCAAATTCCGTCAATGGGGTGCTCTATTAAATGGCTTGATTAACCGGATTTTTTCACAAATTTTGTCAGGATAACAATTCTCTGGCCGTTAACTCGTCCTTCAATTTGCGCTTCATTATCAAAAACTAAAGAGATATTACGAACCGCCGTGCCGCGCTTAGCGGTAAAGTTCGCCCCTTTAACGGTTAAATCTTTTGTTAGTGTCACGGTATCGCCAGCGCTCAATATGGCACCGTTGCTATCAATATGTTTTGCATCGTTCTCAGTACCTATCTCAGCGCCCGCCTCTGCCCAAGCTTGAGTCTCTTCATCAAGATAAAGCATGTCGAGCAAATCTTGTGGCCAACCCTCACTGCGAAGATTATTAAGCATGCGCCAAGCAACGACTTGCACAGCACTCACCTGAGACCACATAGAGTCATTCAAACAGCGCCAATGATTGGGTTCGACTAACTCTGAATTTTCAATTTGATCGTGGCACGTGCCACAAGTCAAAACACACTTGTCGGCATTATCCTTATCAGCATCAACAGCGGTCGGGGCGAGATTTTCACTCGAGCCACATAACTCACATTGCTCTCCTGCTCGCTCTCTAAGAATTTGTTCTGTGTTCATTGGCTTGTATTAATTATATTTTCAAATATATGCTATTTTACAAAGCTCTCTTATAATTGGTTGATAATAAATTAAAAAATATAGAATTAGGGTATAATTTTGGCCTTTCCTCTTTCCGAGCCATCATGTCAGATATGTCAGACAAGCAAGCGAGCGCACCCAGCCCAAGTTTTAAAGATTTAGGTTTATCTAACAACATTATTAAAGTGTTGGATGAGATTGGCTACGAAACACCTTCGGCCATCCAAGAACAGTGCATAACGCACTTACTCGACGGCCAAGATATTATTGGTCAAGCGCAAACGGGCACGGGAAAAACAGCAGCATTTGCATTACCATTGCTGGATAAAATCGATTTAAATAACAACCAGGTGCAATTATTAGTACTAGCGCCGACTCGCGAATTAGCGATTCAGGTTGCTGAAGCCATTCAAACTTATTCAAGACACCTTAAGGGCCTTCATGTTTTGCCAATTTACGGCGGTCAATCTTACGATGTCCAATTAAGACCCTTAAAGAGAGGCGTCCATGTGGTCGTCGGTACGCCGGGTCGAGTAATGGATCACATAAAACGCGGCACATTAAAGCTTAACAATTTAAAGGCACTAGTACTAGACGAAGCTGACGAAATGTTAAGAATGGGCTTTATCGATGACGTTAAATGGGTTATGGAAAAGCTCCCTGAACAAAGGCAAATTGCACTTTTTTCAGCCACCATGCCGAACATTATTAAGCGTGTAGCCGAAACATTTTTAAATAATCCTAAAATTGTTCAGATTAAGACTAAAACAGCTACTGCGCCTACGATTACACAAAGATACTGGCTTGGTAGTGGGGGACAAAAACTCGACGCATTAACTCGAATTTTAGAAGTTGAAACGTTTGACGCAATGATTATCTTTGTTAGAACCAAAACTGCCACTATAGATTTGGCGGAAAAGCTTTCAGCAAGAGGATTTTCTGCAGAGGCGATTAATGGCGATATTGCGCAAAACCAACGTGAGCGCATTATTAATCAATACAAACAAGGCAAGATTGACATTCTCATTGCCACAGATGTTGCAGCACGTGGTCTTGATGTTGAGCGCATCTCGCATGTAATCAACTACGACATCCCTCAAGATCCCGAATCATACGTTCACCGTATTGGTAGAACGGGTAGAGCTGGTCGAACTGGGCAGGCTATTTTATTCGTAGCACCTAGAGAACGCCGCATGCTAAAAACAATCGAGCGAATTACTCGCCAACCGATTGAGCCGATGCAACTACCTACCGCAAAAATTATTAACGAACAACGTGTTAATAATTTCAAACAGAGAATTTCTGACACATTAAGCAATCAAAACTTGGCGGTATTTGAAGAATTAATTCTCGAATTCCAAAAAGATAACGAAATCGACACCTTTAAAATTGCTGCTGCACTAGCATTGATGGCACAAGGCACTGAACCACTACTGCTTGACGAAAAAGCCTTTAAACAAGCTGAATTTGGTGCGAGTAGCGGCAAGAAAATCACCGTCGACACTGAGGCCTCCCCTTTGAAGGACAACCCTCAAGTACCGATGAAACGCTATAGAATTGCACTTGGTAATAGAGATAGAATCAAACCTGGCAATATCCTCGGCGCGATTGCTAATGAAGCGGAAATTTCAAGTCAATTCATTGGCTCTATTCAAATCTTCCAAGACTTTACTACGGTTGATTTACCAGACGAGATGCCAAAAGAAACGCTTGAAGTTTTGAAAAATGTACGTGTTTTTGATAAAAAACTCAACATAGAAGAGCTTACTAGCAAGAACAACACTGCCACCGCCAAAGAGCAGTCTGATAATTTCAGAGGCGGCTTCTCCGACAAAAAAGAGAGAGGCAAGCCACGTCGTAATCGGGACAGAGATAGAGATCGTAAGTTTACTAAACGCAAACCCAAGCGCTAGGATAGAAACATTAGTTTTAATCAATTAAGTATTTTTAATCGTAATTCTTGGGTAAAATAACCCCTGCTGGTAAAAATACAGCTAATTGTTTATGTTCGTGTTGTAGATTGACAAGATGTCGGTTTCACGGTTAATTAGTTAGATTGCATCTTTTCCAAGTTTTTTTATTATTTTTAGGAGACGAAATGTCTACAACAACAGGTAAAGTCAAATGGTTTGACGCGAAAAAAGGTTTTGGTTTCATTGAGCAAGAGAGTGGTGACGATGTGTTCGTTCACTTCCGTGCTATTCAAGGCGATGGCTACAAATCTTTAGTCGAAGGTCAAGAAGTAGAATTTGAACTTGAAGATGGCGCTAAAGGCCCTCAAGCTGCTAACGTTATCCCTCAATAGTATAACACCAGTACAAAATTCAAAAAACACCGCTTTCGAGCGGTGTTTTTTTTCGCCTATTAATAACTAATCAGCCAATTCTTTTAGCTCACTTTCACTCATCAACGCTTTATAGCACAGCGACAATAGTGCCACTTCTACTGCGTATACGTAGATGGACAAAGCAAACGCTACGTAATCAAAAAATGCAAAAACCATCCCTATGGCGGATATCAACTCAATGCCTTCGCTCGCCAACCAAGGTATTAGAATCAACAATACCAGCAGTCTTAAGGTAAATCGTCTGGTAAGTAGCCAGGAACCCTTGATACCAATACTCCTACCAACAGCAGCAGCAGGTAGCGCCAAAAGCACTCTTGGAAAGGCGACAACCAGCCCTACAATAACAATACTTATAAGGGCGAACAGGATAAATGCTGTGATGTTACCGGCCATCATTTGAGTGCCCTCAAGAAGCAACGGCAATAGAAAAAACATGGGTGGTAGAAAAGCCAATAGGAAGACCAGGGTAATGGCAATAGACCAACCAACAAACCGATTTTCCTCCACTCCCCACCGAAAAATCTTTGGCGGCTTCAGAGTCTTTTGTGGCAATATAAACACTTGATGCCAACCCACAACCATCATAACAGTGCAAGCAACAATGGCGCAAAGCGTTAGAACAAAAGCGCCTATTATTAATGGCTCACTAGCTGATTCAACAATTGCCTGTTCAATGAATTCCACCTCCAACATCCAAAAACCAAATGTCAGTATTGATATGATGCTAATTAATGGAATCGATAACTTAATGCAGCTCCGTGCATGAGTCCATGGTAGTTTCACTGCCTCAATAAAAATAGAGTCAATCGACAACTTGTTTATTTGCTTATCTGATTGCATAAATGACCTCTAAATGTAGGACAAACCAGTCTATATCATACACCGCCCCAGCCTATAATTGTGTTATGGATACATTTTATTGGTACGATTACGAGACTACCGGCATATCACCCCGAGTTGACCGTATTACACAGTTTGCCGGCATTCGCACAGACGCCAACCTCAATATTCTTGACGAGCACATGCTCTATTGCAAACCAACGCATGACTGCCTTCCAAGTCCTTATGCTGTTGCTGTTACTGGCATAACGCCACAACACTGCGAAAAAAATGGGCTTATTGAGCACGAATTCTTAAAGAAAATTCATGCGCAATTTTCTCAACCAAGCACTTGTATCGTTGGTTATAACAGCATCCGTTTTGACGACGAATTCAGTCGTTATGGTTTTTTCCGAAATTTTATTGAGCCCTACGGTTGGCACTGGCAAAACAACAACACACGGTGGGATATCCTCGATGTTGTTCGACTTTCCTTTGCACTTAAAAAGAATGCAAGCCTTAATTGGGTAACCGATGAAAGTGGTAAGCCAATTTTTAAGCTCGATCGATTATCGATTGCAAATGGCATTGAACACTCCGATGCGCATGACGCTCTCGCCGATGTTCGCGCAACCATTGCTTTGGCAAAGATCATTAAAGAAACACAGCCACAATTGTTTGATTACGCTTTTAGTCTTAGAGATAAAAAAGTGGTGGCAAAAAAAATTGAACTCTTCTCGCCAATGCTGCATACATCTGGCATGTACGGCGCCAATTTATCTTGCACAAGACTCTCAACAGCACTTGCCTATCATCCCGAATACGCCGACCGTGCAATTGTCTTTAATTTGGACCAAGACCCATCCATCCTCCTAGAACTGGACACTGAAGAACTAAAAACACTGTTATTTACCAAACAATCCGAACTGCCAGATGGCGTTGAACGATTACAACTTAAAGAACTGATTTTCAATAAAAGCCCAATGTTTGTGCCAAATGTTCACAAATTGGAGCCTAAAATCATCGAACAACTGAGGATTGATATGGATCAGTGTTTCAATCGCTTAGACTTTATTCAAAAACATCAAAACGAAATTCAAGAAGCTGTGCGAGCTATTTACCTTAGTGATGGAGATAAACAGCCATCAAAAGATGCCGACCAAGCACTTTATGATAAATTTGTCGATAACGCCGACAGGCGCATTTGCAATCAAATTCAAACCCTCTCTACAGGTGAAGTTGGCGCCTTCCAGCCGAGCTTTAAAGACAAAAACTTGTCCACTTTGTTTTTACACTTCAAGGCTAGGAATTACCCCGAAACATTATCTGAAAGTGAGGTTGAAGATTGGTTTGAAATTGTGCAGTCACGGGTACAAAATGGTGAGAATGGTTACTTGTCGTTTGATAACTTTGAACGGCAGCTCGCCGAGCTCAAAAAAGACGCGCCAGAAAAGCATTTTCTTTGGCAACAACTGGAAACTTACGCGCAAACTTTTCTCTAGGTTTTTACTCCATAGCATTGAAATAGTTAGTTCAAACAGGTATAATATTTACCCATAATTGCATACTTAGAAGGACTAGACAAACCTATTATGAACGCAGAAACTCGCAGTGAAATGTTTGGCAGACTGCTCAAACAAATTCCAAATCCAACGACAGAGCTTAACTACTCAACTTCTTTCGAGCTTCTTGTAGCAGTTACCTTATCAGCACAAGCAACAGACAAAAGCGTCAACCAAGTAACCGATACTTTATTCCCGCTTGCCAACACACCTGAGACAATTTTTGAACTTGGCGAAGACACACTTCGCGATACCATCAAAACAATTGGTTTGTTTAATTCGAAAGCTAAGCATATTATCCAAACTTGTAAGATTCTGATCGACAAGTACGACTCTCAAGTGCCGGAGACGCGCAAAGAACTTGAAGCCCTTCCTGGTGTCGGTCGTAAAACAGCCAACGTTGTATTAAATACAGCTTTTGGCCAGCCAACGATTGCTGTTGATACGCACATTTATCGTGTCGCAAATCGTACTGCGATTGCTTCTGGCAAAACAGTACTTGAGGTCGAAAAGAAACTTATCAAATTCATTCCTGATGAGTTCAAAGTCCCTGCCCACCACCTCATGATTCTTCACGGTCGTTATGTTTGTAAAGCGCGTTCACCGCATTGCACAGACTGCACACTTCTTGACCTTTGTGAATACGAAGAGAAGAACCTATAGTGAGGCCTTTGTACAAATCAATTTAGATTTGATAGTTGAATTTTTTTTATTTTACAAGGCATATTTTTAGAAGCTCTACTTGTTGTCTAGCAATAAAATTTAACACAGGAAAATGCAAAAAATTTACTATCCCAAAGGAAAGGGCTGAGGCGAAAAATACTAAAAAATGCAGGAAAATTCTCATCAATAGCTAGTGCTATTAATTTTAAATTTTTACACGTTTTTTATTCATTTTTATCTCTCGGCAAATTTAAAATGGTTTATACAAAGATCTTTCAATAACCTTATGCTGTACAGCCAAGATCGAACCAAGCAAAGACAATTCTTAGCAAGATCTTGGCAAAAATTCACTAATAAAGAATCTCTCGAGCCACTCGAAACACTACTGGCATCTATTATTCAGATTCACCCCGAATATCACGCTTTAATCAACAATGTGGACTCAGATTATTTTCCCGAGCAAGGCGAAGTTAATCCTTTTCTCCATATCAATCTGCACCTAGCACTCAGAGACCAACTCTCCATCAACCAGCCGACGGGCATTAAAGAGGCTTACGATAAGCTACTAATGAAACTCAAAGATGAGCACGCCGTTGAGCACTTAATGATGGATTGCATTGCTGAAATGATTTTTTCTGCACAGAAAAATAACACGCCAATGGACCATCAGGCTTATTTCCAGTGCGTTCAAAACCAAGTCAACCAGAACTAGTTATCATAGACGCACATATTGTGGGCACAGAGAGGCAGACTTTGCTCTGATGTTTACCTTATGACTCCACTTAGGGCTCTACCCAAAACCAGGGTGTTGCAGTCTTAGTTTTAAGTTTTCCTGACATAGGGGTCATTGCTAAAAACGCCCAAATAAGCTTAACAATTTTAGGTTTTCTAGAGTTACGTATAAAAACTATATTATGCTCAGCTACATCGGGATCAAATCACCCCCAACCGTTAATGATGCAGAACATTGTGCTCCTTTATCCAGGCAGTCGGCTCGATCCAGTCTAGCCAATCCCAAAATCTTCTGAGCCTCTTTGCAAAACACTGACTCCTTAACGTCTTTGGAGTTTCAGCAAACCCATCATAACCTTCATGAAGGACATGGTGAGTGACAGCACTCCATCGCGTAAATTTACCCTGACTAATGAGCAATGCTGAAATTGGATTTGGAAAAATTACGGCAGTAACGAACCCCACAATACTTGAAAGACGCCCCCAGCTAACAATCTTCTTCAAATGAGAGACATGCTGGGCACCATCGGCATCTATTTTCAAGATCACCCAATTCTTTCATAAAGCCATTCATGTCGACATCAGAAAAGAGATCTTGATAAGCGACTAAATTGGCATCGAGATCATTGTTAGACTTTGAATTCATACATATGTCCTAAAGTTTAAACACCTTGGTTTTAAAAAGTCCGATGCTTGACGACTTTGGGAGGAGAGTTTTTAACAACTGTAATGAAGTATACCCATGCAATCAGGGAAGTTTGATGACAGAAAGCCATTATTTATACTTTACCACTACCTCAAACATCTCAATATTATTGGCAACAATTGCTACCAGTCAACAAAGTTTTTTAATAGCTGCAGGCCGTCGTGTTGTGATTTTTCTGGATGGAATTGCACGGCAAACAAGGAATCTTGAGCAACTGCCGATGTAAATACATCGCCATAGTCCGTACTGCCCGTTACAACAGATGAGTCTTCTTCTTGCACGTAATAACTGTGCACGCTATAAAAACGCGCATTATTATCGATATTATGCCAAAGTGGGTGATCGGATACTTGATTGACTGTATTCCAGCCCATATGAGGTATTTTAAGCTCACTATTAGAGAACTTAACTACTTTTCCAGGAATGATAGATAGGCCGTCCGTGCCATTATTTTCTTCGCTGTGATCAAAGAGCAACTGTAAGCCCAAGCAAATGCCTAAAAATGGCTTTTCAGCAGCGGCTTTTTTAATGACATCAGTCAAGTTGTGCTCATTAAGTGCTGTCATGCAAGCGCCCATTGCTCCCTGCCCAGGAAAAACAATGCGATCAGCATTATTAATGAGCTCGGGGTCGTTGGTTAGGATTGCGTGATCGTTCGGCGCAACAAACTCAAAAGCCTTTTGTACGGAGCGGACATTGCCCATTCCATAATCAACAATTGCAATAGTCTGCATATGTGGTCTTTGCTGTTAGAGAGTTAAAGCGAGCCCTTGGTTGAAGGGATAACGCCAGCTTGTCTTTCATCAGGTGTTACCGCCATACGCAATGCTCGGCCAAATGCCTTAAAGACAGTTTCCGCTTGGTGGTGCGAATTTACGCCCTTCATATTATCAATATGAAGCGTTACTAGCGCGTGATTGACGAAACCCTGGAAGAACTCTCGAATCAAGTCAACATCAAAAGTACCCACTCTACCTCTAGTAAAGTCAACATCCATCATCAAGCCAGGTCGTCCAGATAAATCAAGCACTACGCGTGAAAGCGCCTCATCAAGTGGCACATAAGAATGACCATAACGCGTGAGTCCTTTTTTATCGCCCACAGCTTTAAAGAAAGCCTGGCCAATAGTAATACCAATATCTTCAACCGTATGGTGGTCATCTATCTCAGTGTCACCATCGCAGCGAATGGTTAAATCCATCAGGCCGTGACGGGCAATCTGATCCAGCATATGGTTTAAAAACGGCACGCCTGTCTCAATATCAGCAACACCGGTTCCGTAAATATCCAAACTGACAGAGATGTCCGTCTCATTTGTTTTGCGATCAACTTTTATCATAAGTGAATTTTATCTTATTTATTCACCGTAGACTATATATAGTCTTTGATGAGTATTTCAGCGATTTGAACAGTATTCAGTGCTGCACCCTTTCTGATGTTGTCTGACACGACCCACATGTTTAAACCCAGCTCGTGGCTAATGTCTTCACGAATGCGGCTGACAAAAGTCTCATCGTTATTGGTGGCCTCAGAAAAAGGTGTTGCATAACCACCGTTCTCACGCTCATCGAGAACCTTAACACCAGGGGCTTTTTCAAGCAACGCTCTAGCCTCTCCCGCAGTAATCTTTCTCTTCGTTTCGATGTGAATCGCTTCTGAGTGACCAAACAATACCGGTACACGGACCGCAGTCGGATTGACCAGTATATTATCATCTTCAAAAATCTTTTGCGTTTCCCACACCATTTTCATTTCTTCTTTGGTATAGCCATTCTCTTGGAACACGTCGATATGAGGAATAACATTAAAAGCTATCTGCTTTGGATACACTTCAACCTCAACATCTTGGCCATTTAAAAGCCTGGCTGTTTGATTTGTTAACTCGCTAATCGCCTCTTTACCACTGCCTGAAACCGCTTGGTAAGTTGCCACATTAATACGTGCAATACCAACAGCGTCATGAATTGGCTTAAGCGCAACCAACATTTGAATAGTTGAGCAATTCGGATTGGCAATAATATTACGATTTGTGTAATTTGCAATCGCGTGCGCATTCACTTCTGGCACAACCAATGGAATGTCTTCATCACGACGAAAGTGCGAAGTATTGTCAACCACGATACAACCCGCTGCTGCTGCAATCGGAGCGTATTTTTCAGAAATATGGCCGCCTGCTGAGAATAAACCGATTTGAGTTTTGGAAAAATCAAAAGTATCCAAATCTTGTACCGTCCAAGATTTTCCTTGGCAGGTGACTTTTTTACCCGCTGAATTTGCAGAGGCTAGAGGGTATAAATTATTAATAGGGAAATTGCGTTGATCTAAGATTGAAATCAGTGTTTCACCTACTGCCCCAGTTGCGCCAACGATGGCTACATCATATTTTTTACTCACGACTATATAAATTTAACAAAAGGGGTTTATTATACGAATCCTTGCAGCCTTAATGCACAAATTTATTCAATTAAAAAAGGGGGAAATTCATGCCTTCTCAATGCCTTAGAGGTCAATCTGGTAGACTTACACGCAGTTATCGATTTCTATATATTGGTGCTGGCATTCAAACTTGCCACTGAGATGCTGACACAGTGCTTGTACACCATAACGCTCGGTCGCGTGGTGCCCCGCTGAAATGAACACCAAGTCATTCTCCGATGCTGTTGCTGGTGTCTGTTCTGAGACTTCGCCAGTGAGATAGGCATCTACGCCAAGCTCAACAGCTTGATCAATAAAGCCTTGTGCAGCTCCCGTGCACCAAGCGATGCGATTAATATTTCCGCTTTTGTCGCCAATAATTAATGGCGCTCTTTGCAATGCGCTTTCAATTTTCATGCCAAACTCGTTAACACTCGAATCAATCTCCCCTGTCCATAACAAACTATCTGCAACAGTGTTCATGTTATTTATGCCAAGCAGTTTTCCTAATTGCGCATTGTTGCCAACATCGGGATGGGCGTCGAGCGGCAGATGATACGCAAATAAATTGATATTATTTTCTAGCAATAGGGTAATTTTGCGACGTTTAGCGCCTGTGATTGTCTGCGAGTCGTTCTTCCAAAAAAGCCCATGATGGACAAAAATTGCATCTGCTTTTTCATCGATTGCTCGCTCAATAAGGGCGAGATTAGCGCTGACACCGCTGATAATTTTATTGATTTCTTCCTTGCCTTCAATTTGCAGACCATTGGGGCAATAGTCCGCAAAAGCATCGGCGTTAAGATACGACTGGGTGTAGTTCTTTAGCGCTTCACGGTTAGCCATAAAAACTTTTTAGTTGTTGTAACAAAGTGTTGTTCTCTCTAGCGTTGCTCACTGTCACGCGCACACAATTAGTGAGCTGTGGATGAGTTGCAAAGTTTTTAATGAGTACGCCGTTGTCTTTTAAGAACTCAAATAGCGCATTCGCATCGGGCGTTTTGACCAGTAAAAAATTAGCATCAGATGGGTAGACTGTTAACGCCTGGATGGCGCCCAACTCATTAAATAAACGCCCTCTTTCCTCAATGATCACTTGTGCATTTGCAACAATTCGTTCTTTTTCTTTGAGAAGGAAGTTGGCGCTGGCCTGAGTTAATGTGTTGATATTATACGGTAACCGCAACTTATCTAGATGACCAACCGTTTCCGAATTGCCAATCAACAAACCCAGTCTCAGTCCTGCAAAACCGATTTTAGACACTGTTCTGAGTAAAACCATATTTGGGTAATTTTTGACTTCGCTTAAAAAACTGTCTTTAGCGTAAGCGTAATAGGCCTCATCCACCACCACCAAAGCATTGCTAATTTCTATGATTTTTTTGATAGCATCGCGATCAAAAGCATTGCCTGTTGGGTTATTTGGATAGGAAATAAATATCAATTTTGGCTGTGTTTTTTCAATCGTTGCCAGCGTTTCATCCAAATCAATCTCAAAATTCTCGTCAAGCATCACGCCCTGGTAATTAAGGCGAGTGAACTTGGCAATCATTTCATACATAACAAAACTTGGCTCAACACTAAGGATGGTATCGCCTGTGTCGCAAGCTAACGCCAATAGTTGAATCAATTCATCCGAACCATTGCCCAGCAAAATATCCAAACCATCAGGAATGGCCATTAAATCTCTTAACGTTTGCTGCAACTCTTGTGCGCCCGCATCAGGGTAGCGATTGAGCTCCGCTTCTGCCAAGAAGGCAAGATAAGGTTCGAGTAAATCTTCAGGGACTAAAAATGGACTTTCCATAGCGTCCAGTTTTATCATGTTTTTCGACTTCGGGACATGATAAGCCTGAATCTCTTGAATATCTGAGCGTAACCATTGATTAATAAAGGGCATTATGCTGGCTTAGAGCGATTGGGATGATATTGCATTTTACCCAGCTTTTTCGCATTTAATAATGTTTGATAGCAGTAGTCCAGTGCCCTCTTGCAAGCAATGTCGACATCAATGCCAAGTGCAAGCAACGCACTAATGGCGCTCGCCAATGTGCAGCCAGAACCGTGATATTCTCCAGGGAGTTTCGCATAACGGAAACTCGAGTGGAGCTCGCCTTGATAATACAAGCGGTGCTCTACCTCTCTTTGCGCACCGTCCGTGCCAGTCAGCAAAACCCAAGAGCAATTCAGTGACTGAACAGCGCTAGATTCTTCCAAATCAGGTGCTAGAAGCGCAAGTTCCTCTTGATTTGGGGTGATGATTGTTGCCAAAGGAATAAGCTGTTCCCGCATCGTTAAAATGACGCTTTCATCAACCAGTTGCCTATCACTACTGGCACGAATAATGGGGTCAAGAACAATGCTTAATTGCGGTTTTTCACTGAGACAGTGGGCAATGGTCTTGGTTTGCTCAGAAGAGCCGAGTAGGCCAATTTTAACAACTTGAAAATCGATATCAGTAACAACTGCCCTGTATTGCGCTTCGATTAGTGCGCAATCAACAGTTTTAAGCTGTGTCACCTCGCAAGTGTTTTGCGCAGTGAGCGCAGTAACAATCGGAAGCGTTGTTATACCAAATTGATTAATCGCCTCGATATCGGCACTGATGCCAGCGCCACCGCTAGGATCAAGACCTGCAAAAACTAAAACACTTTCTGAAAAAGATTCGCGCACTGCCTACTAGTGCAACTCTTTCTCAATCAAGTAATCCACCACCTTAAAAATACCTTCGACACTGCCTGCATGCATCGCATCCACCCAATACTTTCCATTTACAACCAATGTTGGAACACCTCTTGATTGATATTTACGTGTATCGGCTATTGCCTTTCTAACATTGCTTTCCACTGAAAATGATACAAAAACCGCATTAGCCTTTTCTTTATCAACGCCGTTATCGCTCAACCAACTTACAAACTCTTCCTGCGAGTTAAACTTAATTCCATGCTTATGAATAGCATCAAATAAAGGCGTATGCAATCTATCCAGCTCACCTAAGTCCTTTAAAACATAATAGAAAATAGCACCGTTTATCCAGCCATCTCCAAGCACCGAGGGTTGGCGCACAAATAACGCTTCATCCGTCAAAGTTGCCTCCATCGCATGAATATATGGTTCTAAATTGTAGCAGTGACCACAGTAATACCAAAATAATTCTCTAACCTCAACCTTATCACCAGTTTGGGTATCAACAGGCTTATCTATCACAACGTAGTGTTCACCAGCAACATATACTTCATGATCATGATCATCTTCGTCAGTTACAGTATCGTGTTCATGTGAATCATCGTGCGTATGCTCCTCTTCTATTACCCCGGAATTTGAGTCGACATCATTGGTTGCATGCGCCTCTTGCACCTGTTCCACGTCATTGGTTTCAATGCTATTACCACTCTCGGACCAGAATAAATAACTAGCAACCATGAGTGCTGCAGTAATAATTAATAAGACGTGTAGATTTTTCATAAGAATTAGAATTTATTTAATAGTTTGTCGATATTATACTGACTCAAGACAAAATCTCGACTCGATTGGAATTTCCTCCAGAGCTCTTGGTAGGTCTCCCCTTCAATTGGGTGTCGTTTGCTCGCACTCAGCTCCGCCAATGGCGCCAAAACGTAAGCGTACTTAAGAATATCGGTACGTGGCAAATTCAATAAAGCATCGATAGCATCATCGTAGAGCACCAAATCAAGGTCAATAACTCGTGCAGAAAATTTAGCTAAATTTCGGTCCCTACCTAAATCGTTCTCGATTTTTTTTAAAACCGCCCTCACCTCATGGGTCGCCTTATCGGTGGTGGCATTGATGCCAATATTGTAAAAATCGTTGCCCTCGAAACCCTCTGCAGGACTTTCATACAAAGAAGAAATAACAATATTTGAAAATTCTTGCTCTAAGGCCTTAAGTGCCAGCGTGAGTTTTGAGACTCGATCTTCGTTTGAGCCGATATTGATATGAAGGTCACTCATTTAGTTTTTATTTTCTCAAAGATCTCTCAATAATAACGCCAACACCCTTTGCGCCAGTGACTGCCTCACCTTTGTTCAATTTTAGCTTGACCCACTCTACACCAAATTCACTGAGTATGATTTGACACACTTCCTCAGCCAGAGTCTCTACCAGTTGGAACTCGCTACCCCTCACATAATCACAAAGACGATCGCAAACAGCGTGATAGTTCACCGCTTGATCAATATTATCAGTATTGGCTGCAGCGCCGTTGTTGGAGGACATCTCGATATCAAAAACAATGTCTTGACGAATTTCGCGCTCCCAATCGTAAATACCAATGACTGTATCAATCTTAAGGCCCTGTATAAATACAATATCCATTGCTGACTTTATTGAATAACAAAGCCCATATGATACCTTTGAGCAAAGTTTTTAACGTTACAAATGTTGAGGCCTTTGCAACATGCAGAAAAAATCTACTAGCAAATATAAAATGGTTTATGCAAAGGACTCATACTATTGATTGATATAATTTAACACTGGCCCTGAATATATTTTGTCTCAAAATAATTAACTAGGAGAAAGATTTGACTTTTTACCCATTGCTCATTGTGGCTTATTTGATTGGCTCAATTTCATCCGCCATTCTCATTTGCAAGGCATTAGGGTTGCCAGATCCCCGTACGCAGGGCTCAAACAATCCTGGCGCCACCAACGTGCGCCGAATTGCTGGCAATAAAACGGCAGCTTTAGTTCTCTTGTGTGATTTATTGAAAGGCTTTCTGCCGGTATTCCTAGCAACTTTTTTAGAGCTGAGCTTATTTGAAGTCTCTTTGATCGGTCTCGGTGCCTTTCTCGGCCACATCTATCCTGTATTTTTCGGATTCAAGGGCGGCAAGGGAGTGGCGACTTATGTTGGCATACTGCTCGCTTGCAGCACGCTCGTTGGACTGGCTTTTATATTTATCTGGTTATTTATTGCCAAGGTATTAAAAATATCATCCCTCTCAGCCTTAGTGGCAACCGCTATTTCACCTGTATATTTCTACCTATCCAAAGACGATATTGGTTCAGCAGCAGTTGTTACCCTTATTTGTTTATTGATCTTCTATACCCACCGCAGCAACATCAATAGACTCATTAATGGCGAAGAGGATGGTATTAAGTCTTAGTATTAACGCCTTTTTTTAACAAATAAAGAGCCACTGTAGCCAACAATGCAATCATCGCCAGTGGTACCAAAAATGCCAAATAAAGCTCGGTGGAGCCAACGCCCAACACCCCTAATCTAAAGCCATCCATCATATAAAAAATCGGATTAAAAGCCGACAGAGACCGCCAAAAGCTTGGCAAAATATCGATGCTATAAAACATACCGCCCAAATAAGTCAAAGGCAACAGTACGAAGGTTGGTACGATAGATATGTCGTCGAAAGATTTGGCAAAAATAGCGTTAATAAAGCCAGCCAAGGCAAACATCACCGAAGTCAGCAAAAAAGACATTGCAAGGATCCCATAACTATAAACACTAAGATCAACAAAGAATGAAATGGTAAAAGTAACCGCCAGCCCAACACACAATCCTCGAGCAACGCCGCCAGAAACAAAGCCCAACAAAATAACCCAATTAGGCACGGGGGACACCAATAACTCTTCAAAGCTATGATTATATTTCGTCATAAAAAAAGAGGAAACCGTATTGGCATAAGACTGCATAATCACCGTCATCAAAATAATGCCAGGTACAATAAAGTGTAAATAATCAATGCCTTGCATATGGCCAATTCTCTCGCCCATTAAACCGCCAAAAATAAGAAGGTACAGCGAAGTAGTCACTACCGGCGGCACAATGGTTTGTACCCAAATACGGGCAAAACGAAGGATCTCTTTCACAACAATAGTTTGATAAGCAATCCACATAACTAGCCCTCCTTGCTGGTCAGTGATAAAAACAAGTTTTCTAGACGATTTTGGGCAGAACGAATATGAGCCACGGTAATATTTTTTAATAGCAATTTAGTAATCACGTCCGAAATGCTCATGGATTCTGGCAGAGTTATTTGCAAAGTATGTTCGTCCAAAACCTCACACTCGCAGTGCCTGATTTTTATATTTTCAGACAGGCTCTCAATGCACTCCAGTATCAATATTTGATGTTTGGCTTTTTTAAGGAGGCCTTTCATGCTGGATTGCACCACGATCTCGCCTTCATTGAGGATGGCGATATTTCGACACATGGATTCGGCTTCTTCTAGATAATGGGTTGTTAAGATGATAGTCAAACCCTCTTCGTTAAGTTGCCTCAAGAAGCGCCACATTGAACGACGAATCTCAACATCGACCCCCGCCGTTGGCTCATCCAAGATAAGTATTTCTGGATTGTGCATCAGTGCGCGCGCCAACATCAGTCGGCGTCTCATGCCACCAGATAGGGATTGAGGCACCTCAAAGCGCCGATCCCAGAGGTTTACTTTTTTGAGTAATTCTTCCGCACGAACTCTAGCCTCTTTACGATTGATGCCAAAATAACCAGCCTGATTGATGAGTATTTCGATATTGGGTTCGTGAGGGTTGAAGTTAAACTCTTGCGGCATCAGGCCAATTCTGCGTTTAACGTCGTTGATATTATTCTTTTGATTAAGGCCGTCTATCTCAACAGAGCCAGCACTCGACTTGATCAAGCCGCAAATAATGCCAATGGCTGTTGTTTTACCAGCGCCATTTGAGCCAAGCAAAGCAAAAAAATCGCCTTTTTCAACTTTTAAATCAACTGCTTTAAGCGCCTCAAAACCGTTCGAATACGTTTTACTTAATGCGCTGGTGGAAAGAGCAAGTGCCATAAATATTTTAACTCTCAAATAAAAAAATTAACTCTCAGGAAAAGTTGCTGGGGTGGGCGTTTCAAACAATCGGTATAGCGCCTAAATATACGAAATGATTTTAACATTTATCGACATTATTGGGTTAATTTTGCGATAATTACCCCCTTGAACTCCTAAGCTATTTTTACTAAAGTAAATGTTAACGAAAAAAAATGTCACTTTGCCAGATATTGGCGACTTTGATCAAGTTGAAGTTATAGAGGTCTTGGTATCCATCGGCGATCATGTTGAAGAGAACGACAGCATCATCACCCTAGAAAACGACAAGGCAACAATGGAGATCCCGGCACCCTTCTCTGGCAAGATAAAATCCGTTGAAGTCAAAGTGGGGGAGAAAATAACCAGAGGCGACTTAATTGCCATCGTTGAAAGTGCTAAGACCAGCCACAGTGAAGAAGTACAACCAAACACAAAAGAGATAGAGCCAGCCTCTGAGCCAAGTGCAATAGAAGACAACAAGCCAAAGGCTGAAGAAGTTGAAGTTGTCGACGAAGTAATTTCCGTTGAAACCTCGCCAGAATCTCACGCCTCGCCATCGATTAGAAAGTTGGCGCGCGAATTAGGCGTCAACTTATCCAACATCAAGGGTAGCGGCCAAAAAGGCCGTATTTTAGGGTCTGATCTCAAAGGCTACGTTAAGCAAATTGTCACTGGCAGTGGGCCGATTGAGGGTGATGTAGAAGTTGTGCCACTTTCAAGAATTAAAAAGCTTTCGGGCAAACATTTAGCAAAGTGCTGGAGTGAGATACCCCATGTCACTCAATTTGACGAAGTCAACATTGAACAAATGGAAGAATTCCGTGCACACCAAAAAGCCAGAGATATCAAATTATCACCGCTGGTTTTTATTATGAAGGCTGTTGTTCAAGTGCTCAAACAGCATCCTCACTTTAATGCCTCACTCGACGACTCTGGTGAGAATATTTTAGTCAAACAATGCTACAACTTAGGCATAGCAATGGATACACCCGATGGCTTAATTGTGCCGGTTATTCGCGATGTCGGCAAAAAATCTCTGATTGAGCTTGCCGATGAACTTGCGGAAATATCCACCAGAGCAAGAGAAAGCGGCCTCAGTAAAGCTGAAATGCAGGGTGCTGGATTTACAATTTCAAGTCTTGGTGGCATTGGTGGCACACAATTCACCCCGATTATCAATTCGCCAGAAGTGGCTATTCTGGGAGTCTCTAGAACGCAAATTAAGCCTGTCTGGAATGGTGACGAGTTTGCACCAACAGCCACATTACCCCTTGCCCTTTCTTACGATCATCGAGTGATCGACGGTGTTCAAGGTGCTCGATTTATGGCTGACCTCAACCAAGTGTTGAAAAATATTATGGAGATATTGTTATGACGACAACACAAGTTTTGGTAATTGGATCTGGCCCTGGCGGCTATACAGCAGCGTTTCGTGCGGCTGACCTAGGAAAAAAAGTAACCCTAATTGAACGCCACGATAACTTAGGCGGCGTTTGTTTGAATGTGGGCTGCATCCCATCAAAGGCATTATTGCACACCGCACAAGTACTCAACGAAGCCAAAACTGCCGATCACCTAGGTATTCATTTCGAAGCGCCCTCAATTGATATTGATGGTGTTAGAAAAAACAAAGAAGATGTCGTCGTCAAACTAACCGGTGGTATTAAGGCATTAGCTAAAGCGAGAAAAGTCAATGTTATTACTGGTTATGCACAGTTTGTTTCGCCCAATCAAGTCCGCATTGAAGGCAGTGAGGAAGTCATTGAATTCGAAGATTGCATTATTGCAGCTGGCTCACGCGTTACCAAAATACCGTCTTTCCCTTTTGACGATGATCGAGTGATGGACTCTACTGACGCCTTGAAACTTAGCGATATTCCAAAACGACTGCTAGTCGTGGGTGGCGGAATCATTGGCCTTGAAATGGCGACCGTTTATGAAGCACTTGGCGCCGAGATCACCATCGTGGAATTGGCAGAACAGCTCATCCCTAGCGCTGATAAAGATATTGTTAGTCCATTATTCAAACGCATTAAAAAAAGCTATGCGAATATCTATCTAAACACCAAGGTGACCAAAATGGAGGCGCTTAAAAAAGGCATTAAAGTTTCCTTTGAAGGCAAGGGTGCACCCGAAACTGACACCTTTGACAAAGTATTGGTATCTATCGGCCGCTCTCCCAATGGCGCATTGATCGATGCAGACAAAGCAGGAGTTTCGGTAGATGAGCGTGGCTTTATCGCCACCGACAGACAAATGAAAACCAATATTGCGCATATTTATGCGATTGGCGATGTTGTGGGCCAACCAATGTTGGCACATAAGGCTGTACACGAAGCCAAAGTTGCGGCAGAAGTCATCTGTGGACACAAATCTGGTTTTGATGCACTCACCATTCCGTCCGTTGCCTACACCGATCCAGAAGTAGCTTGGACTGGAAAAACCGAGAAAGAATTGAAAGCGGAAGGCGCCTCCTACGAGAAAGGAGTGTTCCCCTGGGCGGCCTCTGGACGCAGCCTGAGTATTGGTCGCAGCGAGGGTGTAACAAAAGGTTTGTTTGACAGCGCAAGCGGTAAAATACTCGGCATGGGCATCTGCGGCACCAACGCAGGTGAACTTATAGCAGAGGCAACTTTGGCGATTGAAATGGGCTGTGATATGAGCGATATTGCACTCACAGTGCACGCCCACCCGACACTTTCAGAAACAACCGCTTTTGCGGCTGAAATGGCGGAAGGTACAATCACCGACCTAATGCCGCCAAGAAAAAGAAAATAGGAAACAACATGGATATTACCAAAGCAAGAAGAAACGTGATTGAACAGCAAATTCGCCCTTGGGGTGGTCTTAACCTTCGTGCCAATCAAGCCTTGAGCGACGTGCCAAGAGAAAACTTTGTACCCGAGGATTTTCAAGGCCTGGTTTTTGCTGATATCGAAATCCCTCTAAGTGACAATGCCAAAATGCTTTCCCCAAAAATTGAAGGCAGAATTTTAGATTCTATTAATGTCCAAAGCGACGAAAGCGTGCTAGAAATTGGCACAGGCAGTGGTTACTTCACTGCAGTGCTTGGCAAGCTTGCGGACAGCGTTGTTAGTGTTGAAATTGATCAAACGTTATCCGCCTCCGCCAAAAAGAACCTGAAATCTCTTGCAATTGACAATGTTGATTTACAGATCTCAGATGCCTCAACAACTGACTTTTCAAAACAAAAATACGACGTTATTGTGCTTGGCTGCTCTTTGAGTACTCAAAGCCAGAAATTGAATGAATTGCTCAATACAGGTGGCAGGCTGTTTGCTATTATTGGCGGTAAGAATGAAATGCAGGCAACACTTATCACCAGAATTAGCGAAAACGAGTGGCAAGCAAAATCAATTTTTGAAACCCACTTAGATTATATGCAAGGCCAAGAGCCAGCAGTGGTGTTTACTTTTTAACTAAAGCCTAGCTACTCGTTATGTTGAACTCTCTTTTCAACTTTCTGATTAAAAAATCGGTGTTGGCTTTAACACTGCTACTTGTCTTAATCGGCTCGCTACTGTATCAAATCCCACAATTCTCTCTTGACGCTTCAGAGGATTCTCTCGCGCTCGAAGGTGACAACAATCTTGCGTTATTCGAGAAAACGCAAGAAACCTTCCAAACCTCCAGTGCATCGTTAATTATTAGCTACACCACCGAAGATGGTGTTTTGGACCCTCAACAAATTATATATTTACGAGCCCTTAGGGATGACATACTCGCCCTTGAGAGAGTGGCCTCAGTCACCTCGATTCTCGATGTGCCTTTATTTCAATCACCACCACTCTCACTGATAGAGTTGACGGGAGATGCTATTACCATTGACAACGGCAAGGCGGATATGTCATTTATAGCACGCGAATTCAGTAACGGTCCGCTTTATGCCAACAACCTAGTCAGCCTTGATGGTAAAACGTCAGCGCTACTTATTAGCCTGAAAGAAGTCGATAAATCATTTGAAGACGTCAATGATGCCCTGGCAGAAGCGGTGCAAAGTATTCGAACAACAATGGAAGGCTATCGTAACAACGCCCAACTCTATTTAGGCGGTGTACCAATGATCAGAAATGACATCATTACCTACATTGCCAGCGACCTTGTACTCTTTAGTCTTGCTGTTGTACTTGTTATGTCCATCATGCTTGCCCTTATTTTTAGAGGGATAAGATGGGTTTTATTACCGATAGGTATCAGTGTCACAGGCGCATTGATAATGACCGGCGTACTGGCTGCGCTGGGCTGGAAGGTAACTGTCATTTCTTCCAACTTCTTTTCATTACTACTGGTAATGACACTCTCGGTCACCATTCACTTGGTGGTTAGATTTAAAGAACTTGCACAACAAACCCCTGAAGCCGACGTCAAAGCACTGACTTTGCTCACGTTGCAACAAATGTCCAAACCGTGTTTATTCACAACACTAACCACCATCGCCGCATTTGCCTCATTAATGATTAGCGACGTGCGCCCCGTGATTGACTTTGGCTGGATGATGGCTATTGGCGTTAGCATTGCACTTGCACTCTCTTTCTTGGTCTTTCCTGTCTTAATGGGTTTATTGCCAAAGCCTAAAATTGCAAAACATACAACAGAATTCGCCTTCACCAACAAGCTGGCTAATTTCACCCATCAATACGGCAATCAACTGATTATTGCGCTTACTCTTATTGCTATCATTGCACTGATTGGCGTGAGTAAGTTAAGTGTTGAGAACCGCTTTATCGATTACTTCAAGCAATCCACTGAAATCCACCAAGGTTTAAGTTTAATTGATAAGCAGCTGGGTGGCACCATGTCACTTGAAATTGTCTTTGACGACATGGCTAGCAACTACTGGGTGGACGACTTTTTGCGCGAAGAGGTCCATAGCATTCATCAATATCTGGACGATCTGGATGCTACAGGCAAGGTTCTTTCAATTGATACGCTAATGCAAATCCTTACGCAGGCCAATGCTGACATACCACCAACTGGATTTTTGTTAATGGTGGCCAAAAATCAAATGCCAGATTTTGCCAGAGAGCAAGTACTCGACCCTTACCTGTCTGAATCAGAAAACCAACTTAGAGTTGTTGCTCGAATTCGAGAAACCGATGACTCACTTAAGAGAGATGAGCTTATTAGCGAAGTAAGAGAGTACCTGGTTAATGAATTTAACCTCGAGCCCGACAGCTTTAGAATGACCGGGGTGTTTGTTTTGTACAACAATCTCTTGCAAAGCCTGTTTGAGTCTCAAATCAAAACCATTGCACTGGTGTTTGCGATGATTTTTGCAATGTTTCTATTTATCTTTCGATCGATCAGCCTCTCAATTCTGGCGCTGATTCCAAACACCCTACCATCACTGCTTATTTTGGGCATTATGGGGCTTGCCAATATTCCGCTCGATTTAATGACGATCACCATTGCTGCCATTGCCATTGGTATTGGCGTAGACAATGCTATTCACTATATTCATCGCTTTAAGTCAGAGTTTAAGGTTGATCAGGATTACCTAGCCACCATGTATCGCTCGCACGCCTCTATCGGTCTCGCGATGTTTTATACATCCATCACCGTTGCCATTGGCTTTTTAGTACTGGCGCTGTCTAATTTTATTCCCAGTATTTACTTTGGCATTTTTACCGCAATTGCGATGCTCAGCGCGGTGCTGGCAAACCTTACTTTGTTGCCAAAACTGCTGTTGATGTTTAAGCCAAAAATGGGAAAATAAATGAGCGCGCAATAAAAAACCCGCCTCGAATAAGAGAGCGGGTTTAGTCTACTATACTAAAGGAGAGATAAGTTAACTAGTAGGGTTTAACTCAGGCGGGTATTATATACGCAAATCAATACTATTTACAACTTTTTTTTATGATTTATTTTCAACCTTAATTAATCTAATTATAACCCCAATCTTTTTCAATTAACTATGTCAAAAACTGAACAATTTGACGTCCTCATTATCGGCTCAGGTGCGGCCGGATTGATGGGTGCGATGCAGCTTTCCGAAGGTTTGTCAATTGCTTTAATCGCCAAAGACCAACTCTTAGAAGGCTCCTCTTATTATGCGCAAGGTGGCATCTCAGCAGTGCTCGATTCTGCCGATGATTTTAATTCTCACATACAGGACACCATAAAAACTGGCTTTGATTTGGGTAACGAGCAAAGTATTCGATTTATGGTCGAACAGGCGCCAAACGCAATCAAAGATTTAGAAAAAGCAGGGGTAAAATTTTCTCAGCAAGGCAAAAAATACGACCTCACTACCGAGGGCGGTCATAGCGCCAAACGCGTAGCCCATGTGTCGGACAAAACCGGCCAATCTGTACAAACAAATTTACTTGCACAAGTGCGTCAAAAATCAAACATTACGCTTTTTGAACACCACATAGCAATTGATCTACTAATGAAGAATAAACAATGCTTTGGTGTTTATGTTTACGACAAACAAAATGACCAAGTTTCTTCTTTTATTTCAAGCAAAACAATTATAGCTACAGGAGGCGCCTCAAAAGCATACCTCTATACCTCTAACCCAGATACATCGACGGGCGATGGCATTGCTATGGCGTATCGCGCAGGCTGTGAAATTATTAATATGGAGTTTGCTCAATTTCACCCAACCTGCCTTTTTCACTCCCAAGCTAAATCTTTTCTGATTTCTGAAACACTACGAGGCGAAGGCGCCAAATTGACCCTGCCAAATGGTGAGTCGTTCATGCACAAATACGATGAACGTGAAGAAATGGCGCCTCGTGATATTGTTGCTAGAGCTATTGATCACGAAATGAAAACTCATGGCTTTGATTGTGTTTATCTCGATTTATCCTTTAAAGACAGTCACTGGATTACCGAGCGCTTTCCCACCATTACTGAGCGCTGCCTTGCACTCGGTATTGACATATGTAGTGAGCGCATCCCCGTAGTGCCGGCTGCACACTACACATGTGGGGGTGTTGGTGCCGATATGAACGCTCAAAGCAGTATTGAGAATCTTTATGCCATTGGCGAGGTCGCTCACAGCGGCGTACACGGCGCCAATAGAATGGCAAGTAATTCGCTTCTTGAGTGTCTTGTTTTTGCCAAAGCCTGCGCAAAGCATATTAACAGCGAAAATATAATTGGCGATTTGCCATCATTTAATGACTGGGATGCCTCGCGTGTGCAGCACTCCCAAGAAAAAGTTGTGGTCTCTCATCTGTGGCAAGAAGTAAGGCGAATTATGTGGAATTTCGTTGGCATTGTACGCAGCGATCGCCGCCTAGAAGCGGCTCATCGTCGACTGACACAAATTCAAAAAGAAGTAAACGATTATTACCGTCTCTACATTCTCACAGAAGACCTTATCGAACTGCGGAATCTTGTGCAAACAGCACAAATTATTGTTGAGTCCGCACTCTCAAGAAAAGAGAGTCGCGGCCTTCATTTCACCCTCGACTATCCTGAGCAGCTGGAAAACGCGGATAATAGCGTGATTACAAAGCCCTCGTAAAAATCATGCTTCTACCCATTCTTTGCTATCCAGACAAAAAACTCAGGACCGTTGCCAAACCGGTTAAGGTGGTAGATGATGCCATTAAAACGCAAGTAAAAAACATGTTTGAAACCATGTATGAGGCACCAGGAATAGGTCTGGCTGCCACTCAGGTGGATTTTCATCAAAGGGTGATTGTGATTGACATTTCTGATAAACAAAACCAACCACTTTGCTTAATCAACCCTGAAATTTTTGAAAAATCTGGTGAAATCGAATGGGAAGAGGGCTGCCTCTCGGTACCTAATTATTGCGAGAGTGTCAAGCGTGCCAATGACATTAAAGTGCGTGCCCTTGATCAAAATGGTGAAGAATTTGAAATAGAGGCCAGTGAAATATTGGCTGTCTGCATTCAGCACGAAATTGACCACCTTAACGGTATTCTTTTTGTCGACTATATTTCAAAATTAAAGCAAAAGCGCCTTAAAGAAAAAGCCAACAAGCAAGCCAAAAGACTTTAGAGTCTTCTGCAGTCCTAATGCAAATCGGCCCCTTTAAGTTAAACACTCAAGTCTTGCTTGCACCAATGGCGGGAACCAGTGACAAGCCCTTTCGCATGCTTTGCCGCGAACAAGGCGCGGCATTGACCACCTCAGAAATGGTGGTTATTCAAAAACACCTACTCAATACCAACAAATCAAAATATCGCCTAGATTTTAGCGGCGAACAATCGCCTATCAGCATCCAGATAGCCGGCTCTGATGCAGCCCAATTAGCCGAGTCCGCCGTGCAAGCTGTAAGCTTTGGTGCCGACATTATAGACATCAACATGGGCTGCCCCGCGAAAAAGGTATGCAATAAAGCCGCCGGCTCTGCACTCATGCAAAACGAAAAACTGGTGACGGACATTCTTAACGCAGTGGTCGCCTCTGTGGGCATCCCAGTGACGCTAAAAATGCGCACTGGTTGGAATGAGGAAAATAAAAATGCGCCCACTATCGCCAAGATAGCAGAGGATTCTGGCATTCAAATGATCGCAATTCACGGCAGGACGCGTGAACAAAAATACCTGAGTGAGGCAGAATATGAAACGGTTGCAAAAGTGGTTAGTGACGCCAACATCCCTGTGGTTGTGAACGGCGATATCAGCAGCGCTGAAAAAGCCAAAAAAGTGCTCGACTACACCTCGGCTGACGCTGTTATGCTCGGCAGGGCTACTCAGGGAAATCCTTGGCTGATTGGCGAGGTGCATCACCACCTCTCAACGGGTAAAATAAAGCCGCCAATGAGTCAAAACGACAAAATTTCAGTCATACTAAACCATATCTCAAGCATTCACGACTTTTATGGAAATAAATTAGGCACTCAGCTGGCCAGGAAGCATATTTTTTGGTATTCTATGCATCTTAACCAAAAAAAAGCGAGAGATTTTTGGCCAAAAATTAATCGAGTGAGCAATCACTCTGAACAATATTCCATATTCCGAGATTATTTGCACTCTTTATGAATCAAAGCGATTTACACGACTGTATTCACCAAAAGCTTGAACGATACTTCACTCAATTGGACGATGAGTCTGCGTCTGGCGTGTTCAAAATGGTAGCACAACAAACGGAAACCGCTACCCTGAAATTCGTTCTTGACAAGGTTAATCACAACCACAGTGAGGCCGCCAGAATTCTTGGCATTAATCGAGCCACCTTAAAGAAAAAAGTAGCACTCTACCAGCTCTAAGACTCTATAATAATTTCTTTAAATGCTTAGCATCCTAAAGGATTTTCAATGGCCATAAAGCGCGCCCTTATTAGTGTTTCCGGCAAATCAGGAATCATCGAATTTGCTCAACAACTCGCCAACTTTAACGTTGAAATACTCTCAACAGGCGGCACCGCCAAACTCTTAAAAGAAAACAACATTCCGGTGATTGAAGTCTCAGACTATACCAATTATCCAGAGATGATGGCCGGTCGCGTTAAAACACTAAACCCTAAAATCCATGGCGGCATTTTGGCGCGTCGCGGCATAGATGAGGGTGTGATGGCAGAGAATGACATCAATCCAATTGACTTGGTCGTGGTCAACCTGTACCCTTTTCAAGAAACAATTGCCAAGGCCGACTGCACTCTCGATGATGCCATTGAAAACATTGATATCGGCGGCCCTGCGATGCTGCGTTCAAGCGCCAAAAATCACGCCTCTGTTACGGTGATTGTTGATAGTAGTGACTACCAAAAAGTGCTTGATGAAATCAAAGAAAATGGTGACACGACACTTGATACACGTAAAAAATTAGCGCTTAAAACATTCGAGCACACCGCACAATACGATGGCGCCATTGCCAATTACCTTGGGCATGAAGAAGATGGATTTTCAAACACCATTAACCTGCAGTTTGTAAAATCGCAAACCATGCGTTACGGTGAAAACCCACACCAAGCGGCAGCTTTTTACAAAGAAGCCAATCTCGTTGAAGCCAGTGTTGCCTCAAGCACACAATACCAAGGCAAGGCCTTGTCCTTTAACAACATTGCAGACGCTGACGCCGCTCTGGAATGTGTCCGTGGATTTTCAGAGCCAAGCTGTGTTATTGTAAAGCACGCAAACCCTTGCGGTGTAGCAACCAGAGACTCTATTCTTGAAGCTTACGATGATGCCTACAAAACCGATCCAACATCCGCTTTCGGCGGCATTATTGCCTTTAACCGAGCGCTAGACGGTGCAACAGCAAAGAGCATTGTGGAGCGTCAATTCGTTGAGGTGATTATTTGTCCGAGTATTGACGACGATGCCAAAACCGTTCTCGCAAACAAACAAAATATTCGCGCACTTGAGTGCGGCGACTTGCAAACAACAAAACCAGCACTGGATTACAAAAAAGTAACTGGCGGCCTGTTGGTGCAAGACAAGGATTCAGGCTCAGTTCAAGAGTCTGATCTAAAATGTGTCAGCAAAATACAACCAACTGCTGAGCAAATGAAAGACATGCTATTTGCCTGGAAGGTGGCCAAGTGCGTTAAATCTAACGCCATTGTTTACGTCAAAAATCAAATGACTATTGGTGTTGGTGCTGGACAAATGTCGCGCGTTTACTCGGCCAAAATTGCTGGCATTAAGGCCGCTGACGAAGGCTTGATTGTTGATGGCTCTGTAATGGCTTCAGACGCTTTCTTCCCGTTTAGGGACGGCATTGATGCGGCAGCTGAGGCCGGCATTAAAGCGATTATTCACCCTGGCGGCTCAATGCGTGACGATGATGTGATTGCTGCTGCTGATGAGCATGGGATTGCTATGATCTTCACCAACATGCGCCACTTCAAACACTAAATTACAGGGATATTTATTCTCAATATTTTTGTTGTAAAGCAAGCCTCGAAGTAGTCGTTTACGATTCGTAAACTTCCACCTCTCATCTACTCCACGCCGCAATCTTGGAAAATAACTACCGCCTGAAATATTGCTCACATGACCTCATGCGCTGTTCGACAACACGTGCCAATACTTTATATGATATATAATTCAATTTGAATTGTAAATTGATGGGAGTTCTTAATGAAAAAGATAACCTTCTGTTTCATACTAACATTACTCCTTAGTTGTAGAGTTATCGCGTCTGATGCCGAGATGTGCAAAAACTATCTATACGTTCCAGATGACCCATACTTTAAATACTATGTAGAAGGAAAAGGGCTTGATTGCACTGCCATCATGAAAACCGTCCATGCAAACATTAGTCAGCGAGACAGTGCGCATTTTGGAGATGCATATAAAGACCTAGACCCACTTTGGGACATTGTTTATAGCTTCTTTAAACAAAACACACCCTCTTTCATACCTATCACTATTTCTTATCAGAACAATTCATCATTCGACTGGTTTGATATGCAAATATTCATCTCTGCAAATCACGCTAAAGGTGAAAAACTGAAAGAAACTGTAGTGCACGAATCTTCACATTTAGCACTATTCCGACTAACTGATGGCGCCAGTAATCAAGACGCCTTTAGATTTATTGACGAGGGCTTTGCCAGTATTATGGGCTCCAAAATATACAACTCTCAAGACGATCTCAAGCTAGATTCAATAAGACTGGCTTCTGAATATCACAAAGAGGGCAAAGTCAGCTTTGAAAAAGTTCAAAATTGGAAGGGCTTCTTTGGAGATCCCAGGGCTGGATTTAGAAGTCTTGACTTTAAGACCTATCATGTGGGCGCAAGTTTCATCCACTATCTAATTGACAACCATGGTGAAGAGAAACTATACAGTTTCTTTGAAGAAATTGGCAAAACCAAAGATTTAGCTTCTGCCGTCAATTCAATTTTTAACGAAGGCTTAAATGAAATTGAAACTAAATGGCTTGATTACGTGGAAAATCACGTCAAGCTTTGAACACATGACGCCCAATTAATCTTGTCTACATCAATGCTTATTTTATTTTTGTATTAAATAATATTAGTCTTATCTAATATATTTTCTAATATATTTCACATTACATTAGAAAAGTCTAATATAATGTATAGTTATGAACACCAAGCAATTAAATATTCTAGAAATGAAACAGAACGCCCAGCGCTCTGCCAATTTTCTTAAATTACTCTCAAACCCTACCAGATTGCTTGTTCTGTGCAATCTTATTGAAGGTGAGTGCTGCGTAGGCGACTTAGAGAATAGCCTAGATATTTCTCAGTCTGCACTGTCACAACACCTCTCAAAGATGAGAGACGAAGGAATGGTTAAGGCTGACAAACGAGGACAGCATGTTTACTACTCTGTCTCAGACCCCAATGTTGTTGAGATTCTAAACGTCTTATACGACCTTTTCTGTAAGAAATAGCGCCATAGAATGTAAACGTTCATGGCTTTTTATTAATTAATATATTAGATTTATCTAATATAAATAGGAGAAAACAATGGCAACGATACATAATGTTGATGCACAAACTTTACAACAATGGCTTAATTCTGGTGAGGCGGTGCTCGTGGATGTTAGAGAAGCCGGCGAGTATCAATCTGAATACATAGAGGGCTCTCGCAATCTACCCCTTTCAAAAGTTACTCTAGACGAAGCACATCTACCTGAGCACAAAGGTAAAAAATTAGTCGTGCATTGCCTTTCAGGCGGACGATCAGCGATGGCGTGTCAAAAACTCGTGTGTGATGGTGCCAGCATTGATGTGTGGGATTTAGAGGGTGGCATAAGTGCCTGGAAAAGTGCTGGGCTGGCAATCATTGCATCAAAAAAAAAGACTCTACCATTAGATAGACAATTGCAACTCACCATTGGCACTATGGCATTAGTAGGCACTGCCCTGGGCTACTTTGTCTCTCCCGAATGGCTGGCACTTCCTGCATTGGCAGGACTTGGTCTGGCAAATGCAGGACTGACCGGCAAATGCGCACTTGCAAACGTAATGGCAAAAATGCCCTGGAACCAAGCATAAATAATGGAAATTCTCGGATACATCTTAGCGATTGGAATGGGCTCAGTTCTTGGTTTAATAGGTGCTGGCGGCTCAATTTTGACCGTTCCAATTCTGGTGTATTTACTAGGTGTTGAGGCGATTACAGCAACAGGATACTCTCTTCTTGTTGTGGGTCTAACATCTCTTATCGGGGTGTACCACTATTATAAAAAGCAAAAAATAAACATAAGAATTGCAATAATCTTTGCAATACCGTCCCTGCTTGCGGTTTACTTAACTCGCAGATACTTGGTGCCTGCAATGCCCGATCACTTTTTTGATATTGGCAGTCTGGCTATTACAAAAGAGCTGTTTATTATGCTGGTGTTTGCTGTCTTGATGTTGTTGGCGGGAGTGTTGATGATTCGTCCGAGCAAACAAATAAAAACCAGCAAGCCTTTGACAAAGCGTAAATACACAATGATAACCGTAGAGGGTTTAGCGGTTGGCTCCCTGACCGGCCTAGTTGGAGCTGGTGGTGGATTTATGATTATCCCAGCGCTAGTTTTACTTGCTGGATTAGAAATGGAAGTGGCGGTTGGTACATCGCTATTAATTATCAGCGCCAAATCTTTGCTGGGCTTTGTGGGCGACCTTCAGGCCGGCATTCAGTTAGATTACTGGATGCTAAGTATATTTATACTCTGCACGGGTGTCGGCGTCACCATTGGCACTTTTGCATCCAGAAAAATTTCAGGCGGCAATTTAAAGAAACTCTTTGGCTGGTTCACTTTGACAATTGCTGTAATTATTTTTTACGCAGAATTATAAATAAGGAAAAACGATATGAATATTAAACATTTTTTTGACATAGAAACCGCCACCTTTACCTACGTTGTTTCTGATGAAAATACACTTAAGTGCGCGATTATTGACCCGGTTCTTAATTACAGCATGTCAGCAGGCAATATCTCATCACACTCCGCCGATGAAGTAATAACCTACATAAGTGACAACAATCTAACAGTGGATTGGATACTAGAAACACACGCCCACGCAGACCATCTAACCGCAAGTCACTACTTAAAAGAAAAACTGGGTGGGCGAATTGCAATAGGCGAGCAAATTGATGAAGTGATAAAGTTCTGGGGCCCAGTATTCAACACCGACAACTACCCAGAGTTAGACTCATTTAAGTTTGACAAGCTACTAAAAAACAATGAAGTAATTCATATTGGCACACTCGATATCAAAGTAATAAACACTCCTGGGCATACGCCAGCCTGCGTTAGTTATCTGATTGAAGGCAACGTGTTTGTTGGGGATACCATTTTTATGCCCGATGTGGGCACAGCTCGCACGGACTTCCCAGGCGGAAGCGCGCACGATTTATTTGATTCGATTCAAAAAATATTCTCCCTACCATTGGAGACCAATCTTTATACGGCTCATGACTATCCACCTGAAGATAGGGCCGCTTGTGGCAAAAGCACGGTTGGTGAGCAGCGTAATTACAACATGATGATTGGAGGAGATACCAGCAAAGAGCAATTTGTTGATGCGCGCAAAGCCAAAGACAAGTTAAGTGACACACCAAAATTGCTGCTGCCATCCATTCAAGTCAATATTCAAGCTGGCAACCTACCGGCGGCGGAAGAAAACAATATTCGCTATATCAAAATTCCAGTCAATCAACTATAAAGAAGTACAACATGCTTCAATTTGGTGAAAAAGTAGAAGGTTACGAAATTTTAGTCTTTAACGAAAGAGAGGTTCGTGCTGCAGCGGGCATTGTTTTCTTATTTGCATTTTTTACATTTATGAATGCTATCTTGCTCGGTGAAATGGGTGCAACCAAACTGATGGTGGTTGGCTTTCTAACTGATTTTTCAATTCGATTATTCATCAACCCTAAATATGCACCAAGCATGATTGTGGGCAGATGGATGGTAAACAACCAAGTGCCCGAATACGTCGGTGCACCTCAAAAGAAGTGGGCGTGGGGCTTTGGTTTAGTCTTGGCTCTTATAATGTTTTACTTGGTTATCCTCAATGACATTCGTGGCCCCGCCTTGATTCTCCCTTGTGGTCTTTGTATGATTTTGCTGTACTTTGAATCAGTTTTCGGCATTTGTATTGGTTGCAAGGTTTATAACTTTTTTCACAAAGAATCTGCCCAGTACTGCCCGGGTGGCGTATGTGAAATAGGCGGCCGCGTACGTGAGGACACACAAAAAATCAATGCTGGACAATTGGGCATGATGCTACTCTTTATTACAATCATTTCGTCCGCAATTGTATGGGGACCTGGAGCAATTAAGTCAATGGGACTAGAGGAAACAGAGCGAGACTGCACGGTGCCAGAATACGCAACTGGGCATGCCGAAACATGGAAACTTCATAATGGATGCGCTGAACAATAATAACAAAAAAGCGCTTATTTCTCTTCCGACTCAATAATTTCTTTTTCCGCTCTTGCGCCAGCTATCCACTCGCTAATGGCTGGTTGCTTGAGTACGGTTTGCACATAGGCCATCTCCACACCCTTCAGTGGGATGTTATAGCCATGAAATCGAAGTGCGATAGGCGCAAACATCGCATCGGCTATTGAGTAATCCCCAAATAGCCACTGCCCATTAACGGCGAATTGATCTCGACACATTCGCCAAATTTCCTTAACTCTCGCAACCTCGTTCTCGGCTTCGGTAGACAGGCTAATAGGATTGAATTGCCTGCGACAATTCATCGGTAGCTCACTTCGAAGATTGGCAAAACTTGAGTGCATCTCCGCACTGACGGATCTTGCAATAGCGCGAGCGCTCGGCTCACTTGGCCAACCACTGGACTCACAGTATTGTTCAGATACATATTCAAGAATGGCCAGTGAGTCCCAGATCTCTAAGCACTCATCTTGCAGCACCGGCACTTTTGCACCTGAATTGTATTGTGACAGCTCTTGGGTGGTTGTTTCAGTATCAAGCAATACCTTCTTCTCAACAAAATCGATTTGATGGTGCTTCATAAACACCCAAGGTCTCAGCGACCATGAAGAGTAGTTTTTATTGCCAATTATTAGCGTCATATTGGACATTCAATTACCAGCTTAAACCATTAATATTGCTAATAATTATAGCCCTGTCACTAGAGGTCAGAAAAAAATCTTGATGTTTAATTCGGCCATGTATTGACGTCCAGTTTTAACTAATCTATAATCAATTTGAATAACGTAACAATAATCAAATTGACTTATGAAGAAACCATCCCACGGCGGCGCTCGAGCTGGCGCCGGTCGTAAAAAGAACGGCAGTGGATTTAAAGAGCAAACCAAAGTACTTCGCATACCTCTGAGTCTTGTTGACTCGGTTAAGTCCACGCTTAACGTGTACAAGTCACAGCTTAACTCTGGCGTCTCTGTATCACTTCCCTCTGATAACGCAGAAGAGGTGTTCACGCCTATCTTTACCTCACGCGTACAAGCAGGCTTTCCCTCACCAGCGGATGACCATCTAGAGGATAGTCTTGATTTAAACACTCACCTTATTCAGCATAAGGAATCCACCTTCTTTGTGAAAGCACAAGGCGAATCGATGCTCGATGCAGGCATTCATCAAGGGGATATATTGGTGGTCGATAAGTCTTTAACACCCAAGAGTGGCAAAATAGTTATTGCCGTGGTTGATGGTGAATTTACGGTCAAGAGATTGCATAAATACAAAGGCATCATTACCCTTAGGGCAGAGAACCCTGAGTTTAAAGATATTAAGATAGAAGGCGCAACGGAGTTAATCATTTGGGGTGTGGTTACGTCAGTCATTCACCAGTATGTCTAGCAATAGACAAGCTAAGTTTGCTCTTATTGACTGCAACAACTTCTACGCCTCTTGTGAGCGTGTGTTTGAACCCAAGCTAGAAGGCAAGCCTATTATTGTTTTGTCTAATAACGATGGCTGCGTCATAGCTCGCTCTAATGAAGCTAAAGCGCTTGGCGTTAAGATGGGTGTGCCATACTTCCAAGTAAAAGGAATGGCTATCAATAAAGGCATTACTGTTAAATCCTCTAACTATCCTTTGTACGGGGATATGTCATCCAGAGTGATGAGCATTATTAGCAACTACTCACCTGAGCAAGAGGTCTATTCTATCGATGAGAGCTTCTTAGAGTTATCAGGGCTTACCTTTAATCTCATTGAGCATATGCAAACCCTAAGGCAGCAAGTACAGCAGTGGACAGGTATTCCTGTTTGTGTGGGAATGGGAAGCACTAAAGTGCTGTCAAAGCTTGCCAATCGTATTGCCAAAACCTACCCAAGGTTTAACGGCGTGTTTGATATAGATAACCTACATTATGAGCGTTATTGCAAGTTACTGACTTCTGTTGACGTGGGTGACTTGTGGGGCATTGGAAGGCAAAGCGCCAAGAAACTTAATCGTATTGGTATACACAACAGCTACGACTTCTATCAAGCAGATATTGGCATTGTAGAGACGTTGTTAGGGGTTAATGGTAAGAGAGTACAACAAGAACTTAAAGGGCATTCCTGCCTGCCTATGGAGTGCGTACCACCCACAAGAAAGCAGATAGTATCTTCACGCTCTTTTGGCGGCGACCTAACGACTTTTAATGAAGTCAATCAGGCATTGATGGCACTCACCAGAAAGGCTGTGAATAAGCTCAACAATCACAAACTAGCCACAACATCACTAACTGTCTTCATCCGCACCTCTCCTCACAAGAAAGACAAACCAAAAATCAATCTATCCAAAACCATAGGGTTTAATACACCTACTCAAGATGAATCTGCATTGATACCGTTAACGGCAAAGATACTAAAGCTAATCTACAGGTCGGGTTATCCATTCTATCAAGGGGGTGTAATTCTGAGTGGGCTGAGTGCTGAGTACAGACAACAAGACTTGTTCAATGTCAGCCAGAACGAAGTAGAGTGCACTAGCAGCAGTCCTAATCAATCAAGCGCATTCAGAGGTATTAACAAGCGCTTTAAAGAATCAATAAAGTACGCCAGTGAAGTGGGTAATGACAAGTGGCTGTCAAAGGCTGAGTTTAGGTCGCCGCGTTATACAACACACTGGGGTGAGTTATTGAAAATTTAAACAGCAAGTTCAAAGTCGGATATCGGAAACAAAATGACACTTTGCAGAGGACTTGCTCGATCTATCCCAATGTTATGCGCGAGATTTCCAGAAAAATAAAACCACAAAGATAGCAATTGGAACCGCACCAAACGGGTCAAAATTAGCCGCCTCAGTTGACACGTGATACATGGTGACAGCTAGGAACAATGCGTTCAACCCAACACCGGCTACCATGCCCACTTGCTTAAGATTGTCGCCCGCCCATGTTGGCAGCATCCAAGAGATTACACCCAGCATTAAAAAGCATACGCTAATAAATTGAAACATAGATTGAAGATTTGGGGTTAACTCCCAACCAGTGCCCTGAATCGCCATTTCTGGTGCAAGCCATATCATCACAACCCACAGCCAAGCAAAAACTGCTTGGGCTTTAAATAAATGCGTTAAAGTCATTTTTTTTCTCCAATAATTAAAAGAGGCCCTATGCAGAAAATATAGCTCATACAGGACTACAATTAATATACTCCTAAACCAAGATAAAAACTAAATATTTCAAGAAAAAACTGATTTCAAGAGTCATCTGAGCTGCAACGTTTTGAATAAAATTTAGGAAATTATGAAAATGAGGCGAATTAGAGACCTAAAGGCAGCAAGTACTGCAATAAATGTTACAAAAAAACGACTAAAACACTCTGTTTATGGTTATATTCTTCTAAGTTGTGTATTTATCACTCAAAGTCAATAGAATATTCGAAAAAATCGATCTAAGTTGAATTAATGCAAGATTTTTGTGCAAGGTCACCACCCCTCCAAATATAAAAGGCAAACAGTGGCTCGGTATTTGTTTTCATACTATGTGAAACCCAGGGTTTATGATAAATCGCCAACTCAGGCTCTCTTAATTGCCAATTTTCTACGCCTCGCTTCCACTCCGCCCGAGTAAATGGAATATAAAGCTCTTCTGCTTCATGACTATGCCCAGGATAATGAGTATTTGGCCCGAGCAAGAGAAAGCCACAAGCAATTTCACTACTCACAATTGGCCCTCTAGTGCCAATAAGCTCAGTCCAGCCATAGTTATTCATAAAATTTTCGCCAAAATCTTGCTTGTTGTAGGTTTGCCCCCAATAGAGTCGATCAGCGTATTTTTGCAACTTTTGTACAAGTGCTGATGCGCCATTATTGACATTAAAGTGAATGTCACGAAGATGGTGCAGCACAGCTAACTCTTTGGGCGAATTGTGGCGGAATTGTAATGGCTTTATGGGCCAATTTTCGAGAAAATTATGAATACCTTGATGGTTCATTTGACTCAAATATTCAAGTACAAGGCCTTCAAGTTGAGTTACGACTGTCTGGGTCATTTACAATATATTTCTGGCTAAGTTGAGTAGCCTAGCACGGCGATAAAATGAAAAACGGTGCCAAGCAAAACGAACAGGTGCCAAATAAAATGGGCATAAGGCAAGTGCGTATCAATGATAAAAAAGACAACACCCACGGTATAGGCAACACCGCCTGAAACAATCCAAAACATACCCCAAGGAAGTACTGAATCAATCAAAGGCTTAATCGCAATAATTGCAATCCAACCCATGCTAAGATAAATAGCCGTAGAAATCTTTGGGTATTTGGCGCCAAAGACCAATTTCATAATAATACCCGCGAGAGCAATACTCCAAACTAAGCCAAAAATCGTCCAACCCCAAACGCCGCGCAAAACACCAAGTGCAAATGGCGTATAAGTACCGGCAATAAAAAGAAAAATAGCAATATGGTCAACAATTTGGAAGGCGCCCTTTGCGCGCTTATTGGGCAAGGCGTGATATAGCGTCGAAGAAAGATAGAGAGTTATCATGCTGGCCGCAAACACGCTTGAGCCAACAATTGAGTAAACATCACCCGCATTAACGGCAGTAACAATGAGAATGGGGGCGGCAATTAGGGCAAAGACTACTCCAATGCCGTGACTGATGCTATTGGCCAATTCTTCGCCAAAACTTTGCAGTCGATTTTCAGTTTGAAGCTGCCTCATCAATCTTTGTTTTTATCTATGAGTTAACTATAACAGAGATTATTGCGAACGAAGGTCTACTTTAACGACTCAATGCACACTACGTCAAACGCATAAAACGATCGATGTCATATTGCCAAAAAATGAGTGCAGTAGTCCCATCACCACCAATACAAATTGGCTGTATAGAAAGACTTTAAACGAAGAGCAATTAGCGAGAGCTAACTGCTATCAGTCAAAAGGTCGCTTTGAGCTATGCGGCCTTTGAATTTTCGATTAACTCTTTTGCAACAAACTCTACAGAAGCCCACTTCGGGTACTCATGGCGCAATTGTTGTGCAACTTTCATAGCGTGTTCCCAAGTTTTTTGTTCAATCTTTTTTGATTGGTAGGCTTGGTAGTTTGAACCGATAAAGTTTCTTATTTTATTGTGCATTTGTCTTATTAAAAGAGAAAAAAGTATCTCGAAAGTAATTCCGAGCGCATATTATAATCTGTATATTTTTAATACGCAAGCTTTTTATTTAATTATTTTAATAAAAGTTGTTTTACCGATCCTTGCCCACACCCTTAAATCTTTGCTTCACCATGAACCTCGCCCCAACACCCAAAAGCGGTGAAGGCGGCATCCATAATGCAGTAGGACAGTGCAAACAATCACTGATTAGTTCGGATGTTTGGTTGCTGGCGTATTCCGCCAGTGCAACACCAAACGCTGCACCCTTGGAAATTCCAGAGCCATTAAACCCACCTGCAAGAAACAGGTTGTCAGCCAGTTTTTCAAAGAAATTAGTTTTATTGGCGCTCACACCTTCGACGCAAGAGTAGCTGTTCTCAAATTCCACGGCTCGCAATTGAGGGAAACGATTGTCAAACGCTTGCCTGTGCACTTGTTGTCTTACGTTAACTTCTGCAGCTGTGAAGAGCTTGCTACGATTGTATTCGGCCGTATTTCTAATGGCTATACGATTATCAGCTGTTAATCTCAGAGTTGCGCCACCACCATGCAGTGACATTACACCCCATGAGCACACCCTGCCCAATGTCGTCAATTCACTTTCTGTCAACCTTCTAGTAAAACTGCCACTAAGGGTGACACCAAGCATTTTTTGTTTAATGACGCCTATTTTTGTGGCCTCATAATTGCACGCTAACAAAACCTTATCCGCGACTATATAGGCATTTTCTGTCTGTAAGGTGATTTGACTTCCTGAGGTGAAAGACAAGACAGGACTGTTTTCATAAAGCCTAACATTACTGGGTAAATTATCGACCAAACCTCTTAGTAACTTTGCCGGGTTCATCAAGGCACCCTCACTAACCTTCACCCCCTTTTGATACCAACTAGTGCCCAATTGCGCGCGAAGCTCCTCTTGATTTAAGGACTGGTGGCTAATGTTTCTATTCTCCAGATAGTTGATAAAACTCTGATAAGATTTAAGTGCACTTTTGTCGGAGGCTGTGTGATACAGCCCATCTTCCCGCCAATCGCACTCAATACTGTTACCACTAACTTGCGAACGAAGAATATCTATGCCTTTTTTATTCAGCCTATCCATTCGCTGGTAACCCTTGAGTAATTTGGCGTTAAAATCCCCGGGAAAATGAGAATGAACCACCGCAAAACCCGAGTTTCTACCGGAGGCGTTTTGGCCAATTTCACGACCATCAAGCAATATAATTTCTTCACTTGGATGAAGCTCCGCCAAACGCCTAGCAGTTGCAAGACCAGTCAAACCAGCACCAACTACAGCGAATTTAGCGCGCTTTTCACCTCGACACTCTTTATTTACTACACGAAGGGGTAGAAACTGCGACCAAGATTGATTATCACTTTGCAGCTGATTGTTGTTCTTTGTTGGGCCCACGACAAACTACGAGAGGTGGTCGATCAAAACAAAATGATCGCAAATGGCGCGTGTCTTACCTAACCAACGTTCAACTAAAACTTCATCGTCTGGCGCCGCACTCACGCCGGGCGCTATCTCTTTACCCCTAACAGCTTCTACTGCCAGAGCTACAGAATGCGATACCAGTTGGGCCATAGCGCTACCGTTTTCATTGCCAAGGGTATCGAAGCAATATTGCTTATGCCAAACAGTCGTCTCGTCTTTTTGCACCTTGAGCTCAACAGTTAGAATCACACGGTCGCACTCACCTTTGGCAAATGCGTACTGACTCCACAGCTCATCGCTGAGACCGCTTAAGCGCTCCGATGCTTCGGCAGGGTTTAATGAATCAACAAGCGAAAAAATGTCAGACCAAGCATTTTTCCAACCCTGGTAACGCAAGGTGCCGCGTACAAATTGTTTGATATTAAGGCCGCCATCAAGGTGGTATTGCTTGATAAAGGGCAACGAATCACGATTGGGGTAGACTTCAAACAATTCCTGACCCCAAGGCATCGGCAAAGCATACGATTCGACAGCCTCCCATGGCTTGCTAACGTGATACTTTTTGCCATCACGAATGCTGAGTGATGGAGACATAAGCGCCTTGAGAACACCAAGTGGTGACCAGCTAAACTTGTAGCAAAAATCATTTGGCACATCGCTAAGGCCGCCGCAATAACTCAAAAAAGAGTGCTCATTACCACTGGCAAACACCGCTGAATTCTTGTAATCAGAGACGAGCGCATGAGAGAGGCTATGATCAATGCCCGGATCGAGACCCACTTCGTTAACAAAGCAAAGGTTTTTCTCGATTGCAGCCACGTGTAAGGCCTGCATTTCTGGTGAAATATAAGAGCTGGAAATAAAATGTGCATCTGATTCTAGGCACTGTTTCGCAACTGGCACATGAAAATCACCAGGCAACATTGAAACTACCACGTCTGCTGCCTTTACATTTTGTGCGAGCACGTCCATTGAAAACTCAACAACCTGAAAATCACCTTGTACGTCTGCTAACTCGTCACGAGCTTTTTGCACAGAACGGTTATACACACTAACAGAATGACCGTTACTTATTAATTTTTTTAGCCCCGGCAAAGCGGACAAACCTGTACCTAACCAATGTATCTGCGCCATACGCGCACCCCCTAATAATTTGTTTATAAAATTTTCAGGAAAATATGGATTATCTCCTGAGAAAGACAATACAATACACGAGCCGTTTCCGCAATGGATAGTTTCTCACTAACACTATCATGGCAACACGAGAAACTATTATCAATGCTAAGATCACGAAATTTTAATGAAGGTAAAACAAAACAATCTCTGGGAGAAAACCTGCGAAGAAAGTTGTAACTTCGAGTCGCTAAACGGCAAAGCCTTTCATGATATAGCTATCATTGGCGGAGGTTACACAGGCTGCTCGGCTGCTCTACATGCTGCCAAATCGGGCGCCTCTGTTGGGTTGGTTGACAGCAAAATTGGCGCAGGCGGCTCTGGGAGAAGCGTGGGCTTGGTTAATGCGGGCCTTTGGCTGCACCCCAACAAAATCGAGGAGCATTTAGGCGTCAAACACGGTGCAAAGCTGAACAACATTCTCGCAAAAGCACCAGATTTAGTCTTTGATTTGATTGACGAATACAGTATCAACTGCGAAAGCACTCGACAAGGCACACTGCATTGCGCCCAATCAGATTCCCAACTTCAAGATCTACAAAAACGCTACCAACAGTTAAGTGCAAGAGGTGCCTCCATAAAGCTACTGAGCCAGTCAGAGACCAGAGGTGCAACGGGCAGTAATGCGTATTGTGGTGCACTCTTTAATCCAAGCGCCGGTACAATTAACCCGCTCGGATACTGCATTGGTCTCGCTCGTGCAGCCCAATCACACGGTGCAAAAATCTACCAATCTTCAATGGCCACGCGTATTGTTTTTCAGAAAAACCAATGGCATGTACAAACCAGCAATGGGCTGATCATTGCCAAAAGTCTAATCATTGCAACAAACGCCTATCAACAGCAAATTGAAGGGATAGAGTCATCACCCTCGTACACACCCCTACATTTTTTTCAAGCAGCGACAAAACCTTTGCCCGAAAAAACCGCGCAAACAATACTACCTGGCCGGCAAGGCTGTTGGGATAATGCCACAGTGATGACCTCATTTCGCCTTGATAATGCCAATCGACTCATTATCGGCGCCATCGGCTCTCTTGACCATCAGGGCTCATCGGTGCACGCCAACTGGGCAGCAAAGCAAATACAAGCCTTATTTCCGTCAGTCAAACCATCGATAGATCATATATGGCATGGTCGAATAGCGATGACAAAAGACCATTTACCAAAAATACTTAAAATAGGCAAAAGCGCTTATTCCATTTACGGCTACTCTGGACGGGGGATTGGCCCTGGAACGGTTTTTGGACAATCCCTTGCAAAGTGTTTAATCGATGGCAACGAAATAGACTTACCAATTGCACCCGTTGAAAATTATCAAGAGCATTTTTGCAATTTCAAGGGAAAAATTATTGAAATTGGCGCAACACTAAAGCACTCAATTTAGTCAAAAACAGCTCTGTGAATGGCCTCCAATCCTTTTCTTAAGGTGGGCTCATCTTTGGCATAGTTTATGCGGATACACTGATGTTGGTGCGCCCATTTGCTACCCAGACCCATAAAGAAATTATGCCCGGGAATAATATAAACTTTATCTTTTTTGAGTTTTTGATAAAGCTCTTCTGATGTTATTGGCAACCCAGGAAACCAAAGCCACATAAAAAAAGCACCCTCAAGCTTGTGCAGGTAAACCTCTGTACCGGCAAAGATCTCGTCAAAGAGCCTGACTGCCGTTTTTGCTTTTTCCTCATAAAAAGGCTTAATTACATCATCACACAAATGCAAAAGCTCTTGATCTTTGATCATTCTTGTTAGCAACGCTGGGCCGACACTGCCGGGCGCTAATACCATCACGCCACTCATGCGACTAACGGCTTCAATCGTGTCATCGTTGGCAATGACGATGCCGGTTCTAATACCCGGCAAACCAAGCTTAGAAAGCGACATACAAAGAATCGTATTACTATTCCACTTGAGGTGCGCTTTGGTGTAAATAGCGCCCGGAAATGGTTGACCGTAAGCGTTGTCAACAATCAGCGGGATGTTGTGCTCTGTAGCAATCACATTTAATTTAGCCAATTCTTCGTCGGTAATAACATTGCCGGTTGGATTGGTCGGTCTAGAGACACAGATTGCGCCAATATTATCCATTTCAAGGGAAGAAATTAGCTTGTGAAAATTAATTTGATACTTAAACTGCTTGTTATCAAGCATCTGAATTTCAGGCTTTATTGAAACAAACATATCTTCTGTTATACCCTGATCTGCATAGCCAATATACTCAGGCACCAGCGGCAGTAAAATTTTCTTTTGGCTGCCATCCGGCATATCACCGGCAAACAAATTAAACAAATAGAAAAAACTGCTTTGTGAGCCATTGGTGATCGCGATATTACGCTCAGACAATGCCCAGCCAAAATGATCATTCAACCTGCGGACTAACGCCTTAATAAAAGCATTATTACCTTGTGGGGCATCATACAAACCCAACATCTGATCAACATCTGAGCTGGCAATGAGCTTCTTCAACTCGTCAACAAATATATCGTGCGCCTCTGGGATGAGTGCGGGATTGCCACCACCAAGCATAATCGTATCAGGATCGCCACTGTGGTTGGCCTTGCCAAGATCCTCCATTAGCTGGGAGATGCCACTATTACGGGTGAACTTTTCACCAAAAATCGAATAATTCATAGAAACCAAGGTGGTAAATATTGAACGCCAAACAAAAACTAAATTATATAGAAAACCCAGCCATCAAAGCGCAGTGCTACTCAGCAAATATCGCTACCCAAGAGCAACAAAAACAAGTCCGGCCAGCACAATAAACAAGCCAATGATTTTTGCTGGATAAGGTCGCTCCTTTAAAACAAGAATTCCAAGAGCGGCGCCTAGAGGAATGCTTAAACGATGGAAGGCAACGATGTAGCTAACATTGTCAGCAAAAGCGAGCGCTGCTAAAACAAGGGTGTAGGATAGATGTATGCCAATCGCCGCCACAAAAGCATGGGATTTATTAAAACGTATCAGCTGCATAAAGTCGGCTCGACTTTGGCGCCTCATCAAAACATATAAAGCCATCCAAACCGAGGTGATTAAAGCCTCGAGGAATGCGTATAAAATAGCTGCTGATACATTACCGGCCCCAAATTGACTATCGTTACGTAAATATCTGAGAGCCTCATCATCCACCATAGAGTACCCCGCTGTACTTATCGCAGCAACAAGTGCCATTGCGCAAGTCAGGTTCCAGTAATTACGCAGATGGAAACCTCTAAAACGCTTTAGAGGCACCATAAAACAACCCAAAACGACTATCAACCCACCCGCAATACTCAGGTGCGTAATCTGCTCTAATCGACCAAGATACACAACCACAATCAATACAATAACAACTGGCAGCGCTCTTGCAATTGGGTAGGCAACTGACAAATCCCCCGCTCGATACGCTCTCGCCAAAGAGACATAATACAAAGACATAAAAAAACCAGCAATAACAAGAAAAAACCACACTTGACTTGGGATGTCGCTAAGGACGGTGCTGTTGTGTAGCAACAGAATTGGCGCGAGCAATGCTGCGCCAAATAGGCTGGCTAAAAGAAAAAATGAAGCGGTTGGATTTTTACTTTTGCTGAATGTATTCCACAGCGCATGAATGGCTGCAGACAAAATAACCAGCAAAATCGCAATAAGCATCATGCTTTCGCATGATAGGGCAAAACACCGTCTATTGCAAAATGTTTGTTATCAACTGAACCCAGTAGGACGCACCAAGAGAAAGAATATTGTCATTAAAATCATAGTGAGTGTTGTGCAGCATACAACCGCCCTGAGGCTGATCGTCGGGCACTTCACCATTACCGATCCAAATGTAGGCACCTTCTGAAGCATTCAGCAAAAATGAAAAATCTTCAGAGCCCATACTTGGCGGCATGTTTCGATGCACATTGTCATCGCCCGCGACTATTCCGGCAGCAGCAGCGCATTTTTCAGCGTGTTTAGGGGTGTTGATTGTTGCTGGATAATTTGGCCTAGATTCCAGCGTAGCTGTTGCACCCATTGCCTCAGCAATACCTTCAACAACGTTTTTCATTCTTCGATTAACCTCGGCACCAACCTCTGGCTTAAAGTATCTTAACGAGCCCTTCAAGTGCATTTCATCAGGGATGACATTTGTTGCAAAACCGGCATTCACCACTGTCAAGCTGATTACTGCAGAATCCGCTGGCGCGACATTACGAGAAATTACCGACTGCAAAGCGGTAATAATTTGCGCGCCTGCAACAACTGGATCAACACATTGATCAGGCATTGCTGCGTGACCCCCTTTGCCTTTCACAACAATTTCGATGGTTTCATTAGCTGCCATTACAGCAGTATCGTGAACTGCGAATTGACCCTCAGCCATGCCTGGCCAATTGTGCATTCCGTACACAGCCTCACAAGGAAACTTCTCAAAAATACCTTCTTCGACCATCACTTTTCCACCAGCACCACCTTCTTCTGCGGGTTGAAAGATAAAGTGAACCGTGCCTGAGAAATTATTGTTCTTTTTTAAATGAACCGCTGCGCCTAGCAACATCGTCGAATGGCCATCGTGCCCACAGGCGTGCATCTTGCCATCGTGCAGTGATTTATGGTCAAACTCATTAAGCTCTTGAATTGGCAATGCATCCATGTCCGCACGCAGACCGATCGATTTTCCTGGCTGTTTGCCATGAACAGTTGCAACAATACCAGTAACGGCCAAACCTCGATGAATTTCAATATCGTGATCAAGCAATACTGAGGCAATATAATCACTTGTCATTTGCTCATTAAAACTGAGCTCTGGATGTTGGTGTAGGTAATGGCGCCAAGACACCATTTGTTGTTGTAATTCAATCTCTTGCATAGCACTTCGTGTTGTTAAAATCGCCGGATTAATAGCGAAAAGTATCACCTATTTTAGAGGCAAAAGATTGATATTTACTAGATTAACAGTAATATTACTAAGCAACAGAAGAAAGTTGCCCCATGTTGATAAAAACCAACATGGGGCTAGAAAAACTTTAAGCTCTTAAGCACTCATTCGTCGGATCGAAAGGAGATTCCTCAACCACAACGGCTTGATATTTTTCACCTAAAATTTCGATTTCAAGTTCAGTACCAATCGCGGACAAATCAATTTGCACTAAACCCAATGCAAGAGATTTTCCACAACGCCAGCCATAGCCACCCGAAGTAGCGCGCCCTATGACTTCGCCATCTTTGTATATCGCTTCAGAGCCTCGAGCGTCTGCATCAGTTACACCGAGTACTTCAAGTGTAACAAAGCCATTGTCTGCGCCTTTTTCCTGCCAAGCTGCAAGTGCCTCTTTGCCAATAAAGTCTTGCTCTTTATCAAGACGAACAAAGCGATCAAGACCCGACTCGAACGCCGAGTACTCAATTGACATTTCTCTTGGAATTAGACGATACGATTTCTCTAAGCGCATTGAATCCATTGCACGAATACCGAACGGCTTGATATCAAATTCTGCCCCCGCCTCCATCAGCTGATCAAAGATGTAGTTTTGCATTTCGATTGGATGGTGTAACTCCCAACCCAGCTCGCCCACAAAGTTGACTCTCAGTGCTTCTGCGGTTGCGTAACCGACGTTAATTTTCTTACCGGTTAGCCACTTAAAGCTTTCGTTAGATAGATTTGTATCGGTAAGCTTTTGCAACAAATCGCGAGATCTTGGGCCGGCCAAAACCAACACGCCTGTTTGTGTTGTTACTCGTTGAACACTAACACTACCATCCTTAGGCAATAGCTTAAATAGATAGTCGTGATCGTGTGTCTCAAACGCTCCAGCAGATACTAGGTAGTAACTTTGAGGGCCTGTTTTATAAACCGTGTATTCAGAACGTACACCGCCATTCTGACTAAGCATATGAACAAGGCTGATACGCCCAATGGTTTTTGGCATTTTATTGGCGAAGATATACTCAAGCCATTCTTCTGCACCAGGCCCTTTGACGACGCATTTGGCAAATGCCGACATATCCAAAAGACCGACTTTTTCGCTAACGTGCTTACACTCATTGCCTACGTGTTCAAAGTAGTTTGAACGGCGGAACGAGTTCTTCTCAACAATACGGCCATCTTCTAATGGGGTAGAGTGGTTTTCGTTAAGCAATACCTTTGACGGGTCTTCAGTGCCAACCTCTTCAGCACTCAGAGAATAGTTTGCATTTGGCATAAACCAGTTCGGACGCTCCCAACCGTAAACAGAGCCAAATACAGCGCCCAGTGCTTTCATGCGGTCATAACAAGGGGTTGTTCTTAGTGGTCTTGCGGCACCGCGCTCTTCATCTGGATAGTGTGTCGTGAAAACGTTTGAGTAGGCCTCTTCGTTTTTCTCTCTCAAGTAGCCACGAGTCGCATATGGACCAAAGCGACGAGGATCAACACCCATCATATCGACCGTTGGCTCGCCATCAATCATCCATTCTGCCAATTGCCAACCGGCGCCGCCAGCTGCAGTAATGCCAAAACTGTGGCCTTCGTTCAGCCAGAAATTCTTCAGACCTGGTGCTGGACCAACAATTGGGTTGCCGTCCGGTGTGTAGGCAATCGCGCCGTTATAAACATCTTTGACACCCACTTCACCAAAAGCAGGAACACGATTCATACAGAATTCAATGTGCGGCATTAAACGATCAAGTTCCTCATTAAATAATTCGTACTGGCAATCATCACTTGGGCCATCGATATAGCACACTGGCGCACCTTTTTCGTAAGGCCCTAACAACAACCCACCCGCCTCTTCACGCAAATAGTAGCCACCATCAGATTCACGCAAGACGGCCATCTCAGGCAAGCCTTGTTCTTTGCGGGCCATAATTTCTGGATGCGGTTCTGTAATAATAAACTGGTGTTCAACAGGGATAACAGGAATATCCAAACCGACCATTTCGCCTGTTTTTCTGGCGTAGTTGCCAGTACACGTTACAACGTGCTCACAAGCAATATCACCTTTATCTGTCTTAACAATCCAGCTGCTGTCCTTTTGCTGTTCAAGGGCTGTTACCAGCGTGTGTTCATAAATTTCAGCACCACGATTACGCGCACCTTTGCACAAAGCTTGGGTCAAATCTGCAGGCTGAATATAGCCATCGTCTGGATGTTGAATTGCCCCAAGCAAGCCTTCTGTGTTACACAATGGCCAGATTTCTTTGATCTCTTCTGGCGTTAGGAAATTAACATTAACACCTACTGTACTACCAACGCCGGCGTAATATTTGTACTCATCCATTCTGTCTTGGCAGTTTGCAAGACGAATATTCGATACCACACTAAAGCCAACATTCATGCCGGTTTCTTCTTGAAGCTCATGATAAAAATCAACCGAATATTGGTGCAGTTTGCCCACCGAATAACTCATGTTAAACAGTGGCAACAAGCCAGCCGCATGCCAAGTCGAGCCCGAAGTTAGGTCTTTACGCTCAACCATAACAACATCAGTCCAACCTTTTTTAGCCAAATGATAAAGTGTGCCGGCACCAACAACACCACCGCCAATCACCACTACTTGTGTTTTCTTTTTCATCAAAATCTCCTATAAACAATACTTTCTCTTGAATCAATTCAAGAGTACAACATAAAAAAATACTAATCTTCTTTGCTAAGATGGGCAAGCGCTTGAGCGCCCTCTTCCCAGTTTTGGCCATCAAAAGGCTCGACCGTAAGCTTTTTTGGTTGAACATCCAAACAAAGTACATTGACACTAATTCCATCGGGGTTAGAGCGAGGAATATAATAAGACTTAACGCCACAAGTGCTGCAAAACAAATGCTTGGCTTCTCCACTATCAAATATATAAGTGGATAAACTTTGTTCACCTTGGAGTAGTTTGAACTTGGATTTCGGCACAATTAAATGCAAATTACCAGACTTCTGGCAAATACTACAGTTGCAATCAATAACAGACAGCTCTTCGGCAGCCTCAACCTCGTAAACAACAGCACCACAATGACAAGATCCTGTGTAGATCAAAACACCCCTCCAAAAAAATAATTCGTTATCGATATACTCAATAACAGCAAGTTAAATTTTAAATAAGTCTTATTTGGAGTGAATGAATTATATTGTTTTTATAAATCAGTTAAATTGTTGTGACTGGTGTTACATCAACAACAATTTAATATCGTATTTATTGATAGCTTCGTTCATTATTTATCAATTGACTATCGAAGTCATGTTGTATATTTGTGCGGTTAGCTTATATTGAAGGGATGAATGTATTATGGATAATTTTGCTGAGCGTTTTCATGCCGATGGCTACGTGTCGCCCATTCGAATTATGAGCAAAGAAAAAGCACGTGCCTATAGAAACGTAATGGAGTCTGTTGAGGCGCAAGTTGGCAGTCTACACTTTCGCTTTAAAATTCACACAGCCTTGCCCATGGCTTATGAGATTGCCACTAATGAAAAATTGCTTGACGCGGTTGAAGCTACTCTCGGTCCAAATATTTTGCTTTATAACGCAACCTACCTAATTAAAGAGCCGCACACAACAACTCACGTTTCTTGGCATCAAGACTTAACCTATTGGGGCTTTAGTGACGACAAGGTGTTAACCGCATGGATTGCACTCTCAGAAGTGAGTGAGGAGAGTGGCTGTATGCACGTTTTACCTGGCAGTCACAAGGAAGGTGAGCGACAACACCATACAACTGAAGACCCATCCAATATCCTCTACCTAGGGCAAACGGTTCATGGCGTCGACAATGACCTCGCTAAAGCAGTGACACTGGAGGCTGGTGAGGCCTCATTACACAATGGCTGGATACTGCATACATCACATTCCAATACCAGTGATGATCGCCGTATAGGTCTAACTTTAAACTACATCAGTACCGATATGCATCAAACCGAAAACGATGAAGATACCGCCATCTTGGTACGTGGGGTTGACGAGTACAAACACTTTAAGTCCGATACACCAGCAACTTCTGAGTTCACTGAGGAGGCATGGATCAGCAGGCAAGAGCACGAAGATCGAATATTAAATACTTATAAGCAAACGAATCCATCATAATGAAGTTTTTGGCTTTATATCTCAAAGGAGAGCAATGGCACTAATCACCAACGTTGAAGCTCTTGTTATTTCTGTGCCTGCAGAAGGCAATGCATTCGCACAGGGTAGTGAAGAAACCTTATTGGTTCGCATTACTGATGATAATGGCCTAACTGGCATTGGCGAGTGTGTCGCCACACCTCATGTTATCAAAGAATTGATTAACACCAGGACCATACATTTTTGGTCTCAGGGTATCAAGGATATTCTCTTGGGCGCTGACCCGATTGAAACAGTGGCTCTGTACGATCGAATCTATCACGGATCTTTCTACCACGGTCGACGAGGTATTCTTGTTCACGCCCTATCTGCTATTGATATCGCCCTACACGACCTTGCCGGCAAACAAATTAAGCAACCGGTTTACAAGTTGCTAGGTGGGGCGCGTTGCGAGAGAATAAAGCCTTACGCAACTATCTATCCGGGTGATATTTATAACGGCCCATTGGCAACGGTTGTTAACGAACTTGAAAAACAAGTCGAGATAGCGATTGACCAAGGTCTTCGGGCAATCAAAGTACCGGTGTTATTTGCTGAACACTTAAGCGATAAACAACTCATCCAGTTTGTTAAAGAGTGTCGCAGCATGGTTGGCGATGACATTGAACTGATGCTAGATTTTGGCTATCGCTGGCAAGACTGGCACGCCGCGGCTTGGCTGTTAAAGCGTCTCGATGATTACAATATCTACTTCGCAGAAGCGCCATTAGCGCACGACAACCTCATAGGTCACGCTAAATTATGCTCAGTGAGCCCTGTACGGGTTGGTGGTGCAGAGTTTGCTACTGGTCGCTGGGAATGCTTAGAATGGCTTGAAAAAGGTGGCGTATCACTATTGCAACCCGGCGTCTCTCGAGCCGGTGGTTTTGTCGAACTAATGCGTATCAGCGAACTATGTGAGCTTCACGGTGCAAGTCTGATTCCACACTCTTATGCCACTGGTATTACGGATGCTTGTAACTTTCATTTGCAAGCGGCCAGCTTAACCATTCCAATGGTGGAGTTTCGCTCTTCAAGATTAGGTCCTTCTCGACTGAGAACGGAGTTGGTGTATCCAGCAGAGCCTGAAATTAGCGATGGCATAATTGCATTACCAACTGAGCCCGGTTTAGGGATAACACTCAACGAAGAATTAGTAGATCGTTACACCATCAAATAATTTACACTTTATGTCGAATACTCAATCAACCAATAGCGGTGTTGCAGGGATCAAAAAAAGCAACAATTATATCGGCAACAATGCACCCGTGCCAAACAGCGCGAGCGAGTCGATGCTTAGAATTGCCGCCGTAGGCAACAGTGATGTAGGGCTAACAGTTAGCTGGGGTGACGACTCTTCAAGCGATTATCACTTCATTTGGCTGCGTCATAATTGCTTTTGCCAAGAGTGTGGCAATAGTATTGATGGTATTCGTTCAATCACGATTCTTGATGTTGCTGCCGACATTAAACCGAGCGAAATTCAACTACATAACAACAAAACAATACAATTAACTTGGGAAGATGGCCATCAATCCCGTTACGATGCCAGTTGGTTGCGAGCGCATTGTTATAGCGATAAAAGTCGAGCTGGTCGCTTACGCTTCCAGCCCATTACTTGGAGGAGCGACATGGCCAAGAGCTTTCCAACGGTAGATTATTCATCAGTGCTAAATGACGAAACTGTGCGTTTAGATATGTTTGAAAAGCTGCGTGATTATGGCATTGTTAAGGTCGATGACGTTGGTCAGTCTGCACAAGAAACCGAAAAACTTGCGAATCTACTTGGTCCTATTCATGAAACGACGGTTTACGGATATATTTACGACGTTCAGGTTGAGGCAGTCTCCAAACTAGGCGCCAAAACCGCCATTCACCAAGACCCGCACCATGATGATGCTTTTTATTACAACCAACCTGGTATTGACGTCTTTCACTGTCTAATCAACGATTCCGGCGAAGGCGGTGAGTCTACCTATTGCGATGGCTTTGCCATTGCAGAGTCGATTCGAGCAGAGGCGCCTGACGCTTTTGAATTACTTACTACAGTACCAATCCAACACAATAGACGGCACCCAGGGGAAATCGACCTACGCATCAATGCACCCCTCATTAGACTAGACTGGAACGGCAAACTTTCTGGCATACGCTACTTTGATAGAGCAACCGCACCACTTGACCTACCCGCCAATCTTGTGCCGCCCATGTTTGAAGCCATTCGTCACTACCATAAGCGCATGGTAAGCTCAGAATTTAAAATCACCATTAAAATCCCGCCAGGTACGGGAATGTTGATTGACAATCAACGTGTAATGCACGGCAGAACGGCTTTTAAAACAAACTCTGGACGGCACATTCGTCTGTGCCATGTGCCCCGCGATGAGTTTCACGGCAGACTCAGAGATCTTGGTGCTCGCCTTGGGCGTGACGATTACGACATTGTTTTGCCTCAAGGTGCTTGCCCGTCCTAAATACTACCAGAGCAAAGAAATTCTACCAGCAAATGATTTAATGGTAGAATTTTAGGCATTCAACGGTAATTTTAACTGTCTTTTTTTGGAGAAAAGAATGAAACTAACAATCATCAAATGGCGCGATATTCCAACCCAAGTAATGATTAAAAAAAGTCGTCGTGAGGTTGAAAAAGCACAGCTTGATAACCGCTTTATGGAGGCTGTCGATGAAGCTGCAGCTGTTGCTAGTGCAACGGATGCGGATGCCTATCTTGCGGATTGGAATAACGAAGTGATTGACATTGCCGATGGTGACATGGCAGCACCTGTAGCTGAGAGAGCTGCAGAACTTGAAGAGATGTTTAGCGCTGAAGTGCTGTTATCATATGTAAGCAATGGCGGCAAGAAGCCCTAAAGCTTAACCGCCAAGACTTTGTCTAACTATGTGTATTCGGCATGGAGAGTATTGAGTGCAACTCGCATTTCTGACTCTGGCAGCAAGTAGCTAATTACGTTTTCTTCCGTTTCAAGGACTTCCGCCGAATCGATCTTCATCGCCTTAGGGGCTTTGTCGTTAAAAACAACCGAAACCGTAGCCCAACCCTTACTTACCTTATAGAATCCAAAACTCTCTTCCAATCTTGAAAGTTTTGCACTGAAGTACACATCGTCTTTCAAAATAACGCGTTTAGAGTCGATATTTATGACGCCTTCAACGTGGCTACCCGCATCGTGGGCGTATTCAAACTCAACCATTACCATTTCCTCTCGGTGTGCCAAGGTAGCGCGGCTGTTGGCTGATGACTCACCATGAAAAATAGTGGTACCGGGCGCGTCGTTAAAAGTGTTTCTGGCAATAATCGGTGTTTTACTCGCCAGCGAGGCTTTAATTGCACGAGGATGAATAACTTTTGAACCTTCATCCGACATCGTAATCATTTGCGCGGCGCTGATTGAATCCATAAAAACAGCGGTTGTCACTTGTCTAGGATCACAATTGGCAATACCATCAACATCGGAGTAAATTTCGACACACTCAGCGCCCAATGCTGCGCCCAATGCAACAGCAGAAGTGTCACTTCCACCACGTCCGAGCGTACGCACGTCGCCATCGCAATTAACACCCTGAAAACCAGCCACAACGACAATGTTTCCTTCAGCGATAGCTGAGAGTATTCGGGTTGGGTTAATTTCAAGAATTTCAGCATTGCCGGGATTGTCATCCGTCAGAATGCCGGCTTGACGACCATCAAATGAAACCGCATTCATGCCATTCTGATTAAGAAAGTGAGCAAAATAGGCGGCACTTAAATTCTCACCAATACTCATTACTGAGTCCAACTCTTTAGGACAAATATGTTTGCCAACTAATTTGACCATGTTAATCAAAGTGTCTGTCGAGTAGGGCTCGCCTTTGCGACCCATGGCAGAAACAACGACAACAATGTCCTTGCCGTCTTCAAAATGATCCTTAACGTGTCTCATTGCACTTGTGCGTGAACTGTCGTTCCTAACGCTTGTGCCGCCAAATTTCATGACAATAGGTGCTGATGATGTTGACATTCTAGTATAAATAAAAAATAAAATACGATTTTAACCTGATGGCACTCACTTGGCAAACCCAAGATAGTGCTATAACCACGGGAAAAACAACAACAGGCTTAATTTTCGAACAGAATTATATTTTAGAAGAAAGCTAAATATTGAATGAGCGCTTAATTCCCTCAACAAGCATATTGACCGAAACCAACAACAACAAAATACCCATCAATCTTTCGATGGCAATCAAAGCCCTAACGCCCAACTTTCGGCCCAATGTTTCTGAAGAGATTAAAATTACGCCAGCTAAGAGCCAAGCAACAACCAAAGCCAACGCCCAATCCGCCCAGCGATCTGGCTCTTGAGCCATCATAAGAATCACAGCGGCAATCGCTGAAGGCCCTGCCAAAAGTGGCACTGCAAGTGGCACAATTAATGGCTCCGCCTCTTCATTGTGAGCATACATGTCCCCCTTTCCAGGAAAGATCATCTTAAAAGCAATAGTGAGTAGCATGATGCCGCCAGCAATACCCAAAGAGGATTCAGAAATTTGCAAAAAGGCAAGAATATACTTGCCAGAAAACATAAATATCAACAACACCAGCAGGGCAATCAATAGCTCTCTGATAATGATCATACGGCGACGCTCAGGCGCGATGTTTTTCAGAATACTAAGGAAAAGGGGTACATTTCCAATCGGATCCATTATGATGAATAACAAAAAAATTGCAGATAAAACAGTCATTTATAACCTTTTTAAGTCAAAAAAATAATGCGCTAAGCGCAACAACAAAATATTCGCACATTGTAACTGATTATTAGACTCTACCCTCCATAAGAAACAGATTAACAAGTTGGGGAAACATCGAGCACTTGAAGGCTTTACCGCTTTTATGCAATGGCGCTTATTGTAAATAACGCCAGATCTTTAAAGAGCGCTTCAAACTTGGCCTCTTTGACTTCTTTAGGCAAGAGAAGGTGCTTTTCAACACGCGTCCTCATCGCTTCTAATGCTTCTTTTGTAGCTCGGTCTTGCAAATAATCAAATAGCAATAAATGCGCGCCTTTATGCTCCATGACGGCCAATCCATCAAGGATTTGTCGGTGAGGCGTACCTTCCCATATTTGCAAAATCATCGCTTCACGTAACCAACGCTCCACGCCGTATTCCTCCAGAACACCAATTCCTCCATACACTTCTATCGCCCATTTAGCGCTTTGTACCGCAAATTCAGCACTCCAATACTTGCTCAGGTGCGCCATCAATCGAAAAAGATGATAACGTTCCGAATACGGTGGTTTTTCACGCCAAACTTCATCGAGCAGTTTGGCCGCTTCCCAGCTTAGAGCGAATCCACTTCGTAACTGCTTAAATCGATCGTTAAATTGCTGCTGCAGAAGTCCGTGCTCAATAATAGGCTTTGAAAAAGCGTGGCGCTGTCTTGCAAAACTCCAAGCTTCAAATAATGCTCGTTGTGCCAATGCAATACTGGCCATGCTGTTTGCAACTCGAGATACGTTCAGCACCTCCATTATCAGATAAATACCTATATCTGGAGTACCCAGAAGATAAGCCTCGGAGTCTTTCAACTCTACCTCACCAGTTGGTACAGAACGCGTTGCAATTTTGTTTTTAAGACGCCGAATAAGATAATTAAGGCTGCCGTCTTGACGGAATTTTGGTAATAGAAAAAGTGCCAAGCCATGTACATTGTTTGCAGAGCCTTCAACGTGCGCTGCTACCACAGCCATCTCCGCTTGCACATTGCTGCAAAAATATTTATCTCCATTTAGAAGCCAATGCTCGCCATTTTGGCTTGCAACTGTCTCGGTATTGCCGCCCAAATCTGACCCCCCTTTGATTTCTGTCATCCAAGTCGCACCTTGAGATACCGTGTCATCCTTTTTGAGTAGCTGTGAGAGAAAACATTGCTTTAAGGATTCATTCGCGTACTTCTCAACCGACACCGCTGTTGCCAAGGAAACGGTATGAGGACAATAAAGCCCGGAATCGTAAAAAGAGGTGATGTAGCCTTGCAAATAGGAAGTTAACAAAGAGTCTTCTTCGAAAACACGCCACACAGCACCCGCTTTATAGCCGCTCTTTAAAAGCCACCAGTATTCCCGTGGGAAGAGGATTTCATCAATGCGCTTACCCTGAGGGTTAAACATTCGCAACCACGGCGTGCCATTACGGTCAATCGCTGCTGAAATATCCCTGCCATCTTTTTCCCAGCTGTCTTCGTATGCTCGTAGCGTTTTCTCATGCGTAATGTCACCAATTTCTTGATGCAAAAACGCGAGTGGGGATTGGAGTATGTCAAAGTTCATTCGGCTTTTCCTGAAGAGTGCGAGACTTATCATGCACTCTTGTAAATTGAGTTAGCTCAATCCTACGCCTGTTGATAACCGTAGTCAAACTACATCAATTATCAATATATTCTTACAGTCTTACATAAAAAAGAAAAAAATAATTTGCAAATCTCAAAGTGCGGGGTGATAATGAAATCATCTGTTGTGTGCGTGTTTGATTTTTATCCCTGAGCCGATTAAAGACAGAACAGGAGATGAGATTGTTTTACTATTGTGCAAGCCCGCCTTGAAGTGGGAAGCCTGCGGTAAGCGTCGAACTTCCGCCTTGAGCCGTAAGGCCCAGGTCTTTATCAACGCGGCACAACGGACCTTTTAAGAGCTTACTCTTAAATACCCTTAAGAAGACCCAACAACTTAACCTTCTTCTTCATTTTTTTAATCTCTTTTCTGAGCATCTCAGCGCTGTTATCCTCAAACCATTTTTCCGTCATTTGTAGCGCTTGTGTACCCTGCACGCTCAATAAACTCTCAACTATCGAGCGCAATGATGCAGCCTCTTTTGTGTCATAAGAGCCGGCAATCATCGCCCACATAACCGCCTCTAATACTTGTTCCTCGAGCCCAGCAAGCTTTAGTTTAGCAATCTCATAAGGCGCCAATGGGTGCTTGTACTTGGCCGCGGTCTTGAGCTGCTCCAATGCAACAGACAGTTTATTGATGCGTAAAAACATCAGACCAGCTTGATAACCGTTTTCCGGATTGTAATTATCCATTTGAGTCACAGCCAAGCCCAAATAAGACATGGCCTTGGTGGAGTCTTGAAGAACGCCCAACCCCTCCTCATAATGCGACATTAGCATGGCGCTCGCACTAGGCACACCCTCTCTCGATAACTCAACAAACATAGAGAAAGAGACGCCGTAATTCTCGTTTTCAAAGCTAAACAGTGCATACTCAAATCGATCATCTTCAGCGTAAACATTTAACGAAAGCGCTACAAGAGTATGTATAAAAAAAAGTTTAAAAATTGTTGATACCTTCATGGCAATTTTCAAATGAACCCAAAAGAGCCCATTGTACTGCTAAAATCCAAATTTTTAGACTAATGTTTTGCAATGAAAGAACTACGTCGCAAGCTACGAAGACTTAGAAAATCGCTCTCGCAGCCGGTGCGTCATAAAAAAGGCAAAAAACTACTCTACCAATGCCAAAAGGCAGGGGTTTTTCGCAGCGCAAAACACATCGCCATCTTCACCCCTAATGACGGGGAAGTTGAAACCAAAAATATCATTAAATTTTTAAGCCGTCAGGGTCATAGCGTGTATTTCCCAATTCTGGTCGGTGAAAAGCTCAAATTTGCCAAAGTTGGGCAGCATTTTCAAAAAAATCGTTTTGGTATTGATGAGCCGCTTTTCACGCCACTTGTCGGTGCCCACGAAATGAATTTGATACTAATGCCCCTTGTCGGTTTTGATAAACACAAAAACAGAATGGGTATGGGTGGTGGTTTTTATGACAAGACACTGGCGTTTAAAGCCCAGCAAAATAAATTTAACAAACCCAAGCTTTTTGCGCTGGCTTTTAATTGCCAAGAAGTGGATCAACTCGATGCAAAACCGTGGGATGTACCCGTTGATGGCATCATTACGCCGACCCGATTTATTCGCTAAAGTGCGCCACTAACCCTGCTTACCCAATGCGTGCTTCTGCAAGAATGACTTAAGCAATGGCGTCTCATCGATGAGATTCATACCAAAGCCCCTAAGCCAACGTAAGCCTTCATTGTTTTCTTTATAAATCCAATTAAGTCCTGTCATTGTTTTAGCCATGAGCTCATTATCAGTGCGCCTTGCTCTGGCATATTTTCTCAAAACCATATGATCACCCAGGGCTTTATCGGTATGTGTATAAAGCTGCATATTAAGCTCTTGTGCATCTGCAAACCCAAGATTTACACCTTGACCCGCCAAAGGATGAATATTATGCGCCGCATCACCTATGAGTGCTAAATTTGGCAAAACGTAATCATTTGCACTACGCTCAATCAAAGGGAACGCCTTTCTGTCACTCTCTAATGTTATTTCGCCAAAACGATACTCAACGGCCGCACACAGTGCCCGGCAAAAATCAGCATTTTGCATATCGGTTAACTCGCTCGCAAGGGGATTTTTGCACGACCAAACAATAGAGGCTTGTTTGTCAGACAATGGCAATAGTGCAATAATACTGTCGGCTAAAAAGCGCTGCCAAATGGCACCATCAAAAGACTTCTCGCATGCAATATTGGCAATAATCGCTTGTTGTTGATAGTCTTTTTCACAGGTGTCGATACCAGACAACTTTCTCACTTGAGACTGTGCGCCGTCTGCGCCAATAAGCAACTGACAAGCAAGCTTTGTTTGATCGCTCAATGTGATCTGATAACCCTCTTCAGTCTTATCAAGCGCGGTTAAACTGTCTTTAATGCAGTCAATTTTTTCCCGATCAAGAGATGTGAATAGCGCAGCTTGAATGAGGTCGTTCTCAACAATACTGCCAAGATGATCAAGACTTTCATCCGACGCGTTGAAATTCAATTGACCGTGAGAATTCTGATCCCACACCTTGGTGGCATTGAAAGACTTCCTTCTAGAAATGCGCTCCCACACACCCAGCCCGCCCAAGAATGCCTCACTGACAGGTGTTATAGCACTGACACGTGTATGAAAAGATTTGTGAATTGTTGGATTTATTTCGCCGGGATCAACAATAGCGATTGAAATGTTTTGTCGTACTGATAATTCTAATGCAAAAGCAAGACCAACCATGCCGCCACCGACAATGATGACATCGAACTCTCTCACTTAAATTTCTCCTGCAATAGTCATCTCGCTAATCAATGTTGAGCCAGCTTTAATATTGCTTCTAAAATCAATATCGCTTGCAACTGCAGAGATATTATTAAACATAGTTTTTAAGTTGCCCGCAATAGTGATGCCTGACACTGGGTATTGAATTTTCCCATTTTCAACCCAGAAACCTTGTGCACCACGGGAGTAATCACCTGTTGTGGTATTGACACCATGACCCATCAAGTCAGTAACCAATAAGCCTTTATGCATTTCGTTAAGGAGCGCATCCAGTGCGCCGTCAAATGTTGTGCTAACTTGGCAATTACTGGCACCGCCAGCATTCGCTGTTGATTCTAAACCCAACTGATTGGCGGAATATTGGCTCATAATATAACTTGCCACTCTGCCACGCTCAACAAAAAACTGTTTTTGTTTCGCTATACCATCCTGATCAAACGCTCTTGCGCCAATTGTTTTCAGCTGTATTGGGTCCTCAAAAATACTCATCCCCTCAGGCAATACGATCTCTCCAAGAGAGTCCTGCAAAAACGATGATTTCTTGTACTGTCTTGAGCCGCCAAGCGCGCTCAATAGCTGAGAAAACAAACCCGAGGATTGTCGTGAAGTAAAAATAACGGGGCACTTTTGTGATTTCAAACTTTTTGAACCAAGTTTTTGTTGTGCCAATTCAGCCGCTGAAAGGCCAATCTGTTTGGCCGACAACAAGTCTTCGGCATCCAAAACACTGCTGTAGTCGTAAGCGGTTTGCATTTCACTGCCTCGCTTTGCAATCAAAGAGCAGTGTAACGAATGCCTTGTGCTCTTTGCTTTGGCGATTAACCCGTTGGAATTCGCATAAAAGCTTGTACCTTCAAAACTGGATAACTCTGCGCCATCGGAGTTATCAATTTCAGCCTGATCTAGGGCGCTAGCTTCACACTCTTTGGCTAGCTCAATGCTGTATTTCGCATCTAAATCCCAGGGGTGATAAAGATCCAGTTCCGGCACATCCCACGCCATTCTTTCCTTAGGTGCAAGACCGTTAAACGGATCTTCCTGGGTGTATTTGGCAATTAAGCAAGCGGATTCAATGGCTTTTTGCAAACTTTTCTCACTCAAATCCACGCTAGAGGCATGGCCCTTGTTTTGGCCAAAGTAAACATTGATATCAAAGCTTGTATCAAGATGATACTGCAATGTCTCAACCTCTCCCAATCGAACACTTGTGGAGACGCCAGAACTCTCAGCCACAGATATTTCAAAATCAGTGGCTTGTTGTTTATTGATTAAATCAATCGCAAGCTGTGTGGTTTGTTCAAGTGTGCCCATAATGATTTATTATACTCAGAGAGTAGTGCGTAGCCTACTTTAGTGCAAAGCTCGTAGGACCGGCATTGTGAATATTAAGCGTTTTCATGGCAATCTTCTTAGCTTTACTTTAAGCGTATTACTTCAAGCAAATGCAGTCGACGAGAATCTGTTTTCAAGATTTTAAACTGAAAGCCATGAAGGCTAATCTTGCTCATCTGCTCCGGCAAATAGGTAAAACCCGCAATAACCATGCCTGCAACCGTGTCAAAATCGTTACTTTTAATCGAGGTTTCAAAAAAATCGTTGAACTCGGCAATCGGTGTGCCAGCTTGCAACAAGTAACGCCCATCACCATGATCAACAATGTAGTCCTCTTCTTGGTCGTGCTCATCCTCAATCTCGCCAACAATTTGCTCTAACACATCTTCCAAAGTCACCAACCCCGCAATCTCGCCGTATTCATCCAGCACAATAGCCATATGGGATTTACTTTGCTGAAACTCTCTAAGCAGCGCACCAAGTGGCTTGCTTTCAGGCACCGATAGCGCATCTCTCAAATATTCTCGATAATTAAACTCGCCGCCACCATTCTCAACAAAATGAGACAGTAAATCCTTGGCGAGAATAACGCCTAAAACGCGATCCTGCTCTTGATTGTGTATCGGAAAACGAGAATGCGACGAACGAATCATCACTTGCAGAAGCTCTTCTGTTGAAGCGTCGGAAGCAATCAGAATCATTTTTGCTTTTGGCACCATGACATCTCGCACCCTGAGACTTTCAACCTGAAGGGCGCCCTCAATAACAGAACGAGAGTGAGCATCAATGACAAGATTGTCTTCAGCCTCTTCTAAGGCTTGCATTAGTTGCTTGCGGGATTTAAGTGGTTGGTAAAAGAACTTGCCAATAACCTTTTGGAAAAAGGTCGGACTCGGAGGTTTTTCGTCGCTCATTTATTAATAATCAATAGTGTAGAAGAGTTATTTTACATTGCGAGACCTTTGCGCACATCATTATAAAATTTGCCGAGCGATAAAAACGGATAAAAAATGTGTAAAAATTTAAAATGGTTTGTGCAAAAATCTCTCTGAATTACGCTTTTTTGCCGCCTCGCATCACTTTGCCCGCCGCTGCGCGCTCTTTGCGCACTTGTTTAGGATCGGCAATCAAAGGGCGGTAAATCTCAACGCGATCTTTTTCGCGCAAAACGGTGTCAAGTTTAGCCAATTTACCAAAAATACCCACCTTGTTTTTGCTTAAATCAATCTGCGAATAGGTATTTAAAATGCCGGAAGTCTCAATGGCCTCTTGCAGGGTGATACCCTCTTTAACCTCTAGGCTTAATAATGTTTGTTTTTCAGCGAGTGCATAAGCAACTTCAATGATCATAAACATCGCTCATGGTTTGCGCAGCGCTAAAATCGAGAGTGCCTTCATAGATGGCTCTGCCTGTAATCGCACCCATAATACCTTCTTTGGCGTGATGCAGAAGTCCGGCAATATCATCCAAATTGGTGATGCCGCCAGAAGCAATAATAGGGATTGAAGTTTGTCTAGCGAGATCCGCGGTTGCTTCCACATTAACACCCTGCATCATGCCGTCACGAGCAATATCGGTATAAACAATCGAACTTACGCCATCTTGCTCAAATTTCTTTGATAAATCAACAACATGGATGTCCGTCTGCTTAGCCCAACCATCGGTTGCAACCAAACCGTTGTTTGCGTCTAGCCCAACGATAATTCTGCCCGGGAACTCGCGACAAAGCTCCGAGACAAATTCGGGATGAGTCACCGCCATCGTGCCAATGATAAGATAACTAATGCCAGCCTCAATATAGGTATTGGCAATGTTTAAATCACGGATACCGCCGCCGATTTGTACCGGCAAGTCAGGAAATGTTTTGGTGATTTGATTAACACTTTCGGCGTTGATTGGCTTACCTTCAAAGGCGCCGTTTAAGTCTACTAAGTGTAGGCGTCTCGCGCCTTCACTTACCCATTTAGCGGCCATTTCACTGGGGTCGTCTGAAAAAACTGTGGTGTCGTCCATCAAGCCTTGTCTTAGGCGTACACATTGCCCATCTTTTAAATCAATAGCCGGAATAATAAGCATGAAATTCTTAAATCAATAATTAAAACGATGATAACCCACAGCTTCAATCAAATGCGCTCTTTGAATTTTTGCGCTTTTATCGAGGTCTGCGATGGTGCGTGCCACCTTAATAGTGCGGTAGTACGCTCTTGCTGAAAGCGACAATTTTTCAATCATCATTTCGAGTAAACGCCTGTCATCACTACCCAGTTGAAGCAGCTTATCTGCCTCATCAGAAAGCAAGCGATCATTGGCTTTACCCTGTCTTTCAAGCTGAGTATTATAAGCATTTAACACACGCTCTCGAATGCTTTCGCTATTTTCAACACCCTCTTCGCTCTCACTTGGCAGTAAAAGCTCCTTTGGCAATGGTGGCAATTCAAGAACCATATCAATTCGATCCAGCAGAGGACCCGAAATCTTCGAGCGGTATTTACTCACCTGATCTTCGGTGCAATGACACTTCTGAGAGCCGTCGCCAAAGTAACCGCATGGGCATGGGTTCATTGCAGCAATAAGTTGAAAATTAGCCGGAAAACTCACTTGTTTAGCGGCACGTGATAAGTGCACGACGCCATTCTCCATTGGCTGCCTTAACACCTCCAGGGCGGCTCTTGGAAATTCGGGCAACTCGTCAAGAAACAGCACTCCCTCATGGGCAAGCGAAATTTCACCCGGTTTGGGAATGGCGCCACCGCCCGCTAAAGCAACCGCAGAACACGTGTGATGTGGTGAGCGAAAAGGCGGGGTGCGCAATTCACCAACATTTACACTCTGACCAGCCACAGAATAAATGGATGCACGCTCTAGCGCCTGCTTCTTTGTGAGGGGTGGTAGTATCGAGGGTAGACGCTCTGAAAGCATGGTTTTTCCCGCACCCGGTGGACCGACTAAGAGTAAATTATGGCCGCCACTGGCAGCCACCTCCATCGCTCTTTTGGCTTGATGTTGGCCCTTAACTTGAGAAAAGTCCAGACTATTATTGCTTGACGCAAGCTCTTTAATCTGTAATTTATCCACTTCAGCTACGCCAGACAAAAAGCCACAAACTTGCAGTAAGTGATTGCAAGGGTAAATACTCGCCTCACTCACCAAGGCGCTTTCATCAATATTAGTCTCAGGAATAACTAAATGATGCTCACTAGAAAAACCTTGTACCAATGCCGGCAGCAACCCTTCGGTGCCACGAACAGCACCATCAAGGCCCAGTTCACCATAAAATTCAAAAATTTCCAAGTCTTTAACTGGTTTTAATTGGCCTGAAGCAATCAATAATCCCAAAGCAATACCAAGGTCATAGCGCCCACCGCTTTTTGGCAGGTTGGCTGGTGCAAGAGAAACGGTAATTCGCTGGGTGGGGAATCGATACTTAGAGTTCATCAACGCACTACGCACCCTGTCTTTGCTTTCTTTGACTGCACCCTCGGGCAATCCTACAATCGAGAAGCAAGGCAAGCCGCCGGAAATATGCACCTCGATACTCACCAACGGCGCATCAAGGCCGTCTGCAGCTCGGGTAAATATCTTTGCAAGTTGATTCATGGCAATAAGTCGTATCGCTAGTTGCCTTAGTGTGACACCTAGACTTAATACAAAGTATAGATCATTTAGATCTTTTAATACAACTTATCTAGATTCTTAATTTAGAAAGAAAGGGAAATCTGCACTAAATAGTTGGCAACTCTTCTAAATTCCAGCGCGGCTTTATAGCAACTTCTAAACTTTCATTACACTGTCCAGCCATAAGGCGATAGTGTCCAGTAAGTGCTATCATTGCGCCGTTATCGGTGCAAAACTCGTGTTCGGGATAATGCACCTCTACTTGCATTTTTTCACCCATTTGATCAAGCACTTGTCGCAGTGTGGCATTGGCGCTGACACCGCCCGCAACAACCAGCGTTGAAAAACCCGTTTGCTCCAAAGCGCGACGGCATTTGATCATCAGTGTCTCCGTGGCTGCAACTTCAAAAGCTTTGGCGATATTGGCTTTTTCGTCGGAATGTTTGGCAAAAGTGTTTCTTGCAAAAGTCTTTAAGCCGCTAAAACTAAAATCCAAACCTGGGCGATCGGTCATTGGTCGCGGGAAAGTAAAGCGACCCACTTCGCCTTCAGCAGCAAGCTTAGCAAGCGCTGGACCGCCAGGATAACCCAAGCCGAGGATTTTTGCAGTTTTATCAAACGCCTCGCCAACGGCATCGTCTAAAGACTCGCCCAAAATTTTATAATCGCCGATACTTTTCACCTCAACTAACAAGGTGTGGCCGCCAGAAACCAGCAAGGCAATAAAGGGAAACTCGGGCTTAGATTCAACAAGAAGTGGCGCTAAAAGGTGGCCTTCCATATGGTGCACACCAATTGCAGGAACGCTTAAACCCCAAGCAAGGCTTTGTGCAATAGAGCTACCAACCAGTAAAGCACCAGCCAACCCAGGGCCTTGCGTATAAGCAATACCGGTCAAATCTTTTAACGACAGATTGCTCTCTTGCAAGGCATCTTTAATAAGCGGTATCGCTCTTTGAATGTGATCTCTCGAGGCAATTTCCGGCACCACGCCGCCGTATTCAGCATGAATCTCAACTTGAGAAAAAAGTGTGTGGGAGAGTAGGCCAGTTTGAGAGCTGTATATTCCTATTCCGGTTTCATCACACGAGGACTCAATGCCAAGGGTGATAAAGGCTTTAGTGTTCACCAACTGTTTCGCCCAAATAGACTTTTTTCACAGCCTCGTTGGCAAGAATCGCCTCTTTGTCACCCTCAGCTATGATTTGCCCCGAGTGCATGACATACGAGTGATCGCAGGTATCCAGCATTTCTCGATAATTGTGATCGGTAATTAAAACACCAATACCTTTGTCTCTAAGATGGTAAATAATTTTCTGAATATCACCCACCGAAATTGGATCAACACCGGCAAAAGGCTCGTCAAGCAAAATAAATTTTGGCTCCATCGCCAATGCTCTGGCGATCTCAACCCTTCTTCGTTCGCCACCAGATAGGCTGACACCTTTAATGTGGCGAATATGCTCAACATGAAATTCTGTCAACAACTCTTCGAGTCTGTGTTTTCTGCGCGCAGAAGGTAATGCCTTATTGAGCTCCAACACCGCCAGAATATTGTCTTCAACCGTGAGCTTACGGAAAATCGAAGGCTCTTGTGGCAAATACCCCAAACCCAGTTTGGCGCGCTTATGCATCGGCATATGGCCGACCTTATGGTGGTTAATAAAAACCTCACCCATGTCAGACCGGACAAGGCCACAAGCAATATAAAAACACGTTGTTTTGCCGGCACCATTGGGGCCAAGCAATCCAACAATTTCACCGCCTTCAACAGCAAAAGAAACGTCGTTAACAACCTCTCGTTTTGCGTAAGTTTTGCGGATATTTTTAACTTCTAATCTATTGTTCGCCATCTAATATTCTGTTGATTTGTGGGTGGTCATATCTTACCCTAAATGTAGGTGATTTGCTCAGAGCTATACATCGCCTCAACGCCTTCATCACTTGATATGAGTAACGCGCCCTTGCTGTTTACGCCCGCCACTTCGCCAATAAAAGAATTGTTCACTCGCACTACTTTTGCCACCCGGCCTTTGAGTATGTCGTAAGCCGCCCACTCACTTTGAAAGCTTTCAAAACCATTTTTCTCGAAGCGTTCAACATAAGCAAGAATGGAGTTAATGATAGCGGCTGTTAGCGCCTTGATATTTACGACACTATCGCTGACTGTCGTCAAATCGACCCAAGGGGTTTCGCAATCAAGATTTTCGCCAAGTGCGTAATTAACGCCAACCCCGATAACAACCGATTGCCTGTCTCCGTGCAGTTGATTTTCAAGTAATATTCCAGAGAGTTTTTTATCGCCAAAATAAATATCGTTTGGCCACTTAATGCCCAATTTTTCAATGGTGCAAGTCTCTTCGAGGCTTTTCACAATGGCTAGCGCAACCACTAAGCTCAAACCACTAAGGTCGCAGCCTCCATCAAAATTTTGTCGTATTGAAAACAACACACTGCCGTCTTTTTTGCTGCACCAAGTTCGACCGTGCTGACCTTTGCCTTTAGTCTGTTCGCGCGTTATACACAGCTGAGTTGTTTCGCTAAAAGGTTGGTTTGACAGGTAATCGTTTGTGCTCTCAATTGAGTCAAAAAAGACGCAGTTTACCGGCTGATGAATGCGCTCTATTAAAGAAGAATAATCAACCACGTTACAACAAAGAGTATTAATGAAAATGTCACTGCGGCGGAAGCGGCGTCTTTGGCAAAGCCAGAAAGTTCGTGCCTCTCAGTACCAATTCGGTCAACCACAGCCTCAACAGCGGAGTTCAGCATTTCAACAATCAGCACAATAAAGATGGGTGTGATTAATAACACTTTTTCAATCGCGGACTCACCAAGATAATACCCTAATGGCATTAAGACAACAGCAAGCCACAGCTCTAATCTAAAGGCAGCTTCAGATTGGTAGCAAGCCTTAAAGCCTTGGGCTGAATATGCACAGGCTGAAAGCAGTCTTTTAATTTCCGATTGTTGATTTTTATTGCCCATATGATTTCCTGTGCCAAATGAAGAGTATCAATGGCCTAGTTGCAATACTTTGTTAAAATATTAATAATGATTTTACAACATTTAATGGCTGGTCGTTTGATATGAAAATTGCTCTCGGTGTCGAATATTTAGGCACTCACTTCCATGGCTGGCAAATACAAAAATCTGGCATTAGAACCGTACAGCTAGTTGTTGAGGCGGCGTTATCAAAAGTTGCTGACCACCCAGTGCGTGTCTTCTGTTCTGGGAGAACAGACGCTGGCGTACATGCCAAAGAGCAGGTGATTCATTTCGAAACTGAGTCGGTTCGTGAAAGCAAAGCCTGGTTATTTGGTGGCAATGTTAATTTGCC
>Ga0066854_10000014_pt1 | contig 59400 bp, 59 predicted proteins | sample ETNtaG_8_FD_65494 | JGI IMG/M metagenome (GOLD analysis project Ga0066854, IMG submission 65494) | Marine microbial and viral communities from oxygen minimum zone, Eastern Pacific Ocean - ETNP201406SV75 | ecosystem: Environmental > Aquatic > Marine > Oceanic | place: Pacific Ocean: Eastern...
AAGAAGGCCCCCGCCAAGAAGGCCGTGGCGAAGAAGGCCCCCGCCAAGAAGGCCGTGGCGAAGAAGGCCCCCGCCAGGAAGTCCCCGTTCGGAGCGAAGTTCCTGGACCAGCAGAAGCGGGCGCTGCTCGAGGAACGCACCCGGTACGTGCGTAGCGCAGACACCCTCCAGGCCGAGGCGGACTCCCTCCTGGAGGATCGTGATCCGGGCGACGTCCAGTTCGACGACGAGTCCGGTGAGGGTGACACCCTGGCTGTGGAGCGCGACCTGGACCTGGCCCTGAGCGCCCAGGCTCGCGATGCGGTGGACCAGATCGATGCCGCCCTGGAGCGGATCCGCAAGGGCGTCTACGGGGTCTGCGTCACCTCGGGTCGCAACGTGCCCAAGGAGCGACTGGTGGCCATCCCGTGGGCATCCGAGCGGGTCGAGTTCAAGGTCGGGGGATTGGGTAGACGGTGACGGACCTGGCCGACCAGCGGAGCCGCTGGACGGCGCCGCTGCTGGTCGGCACGGCGGTCCTGGGACTGGACCAGCTCACCAAGTGCTGGGCTTCCGGCGCACTCGAGGATCGCAACATCGACCTCTTCTGGACCCTCCGCCTGCACCTCGTATTCAACACCGGAGCGGCGTTCAGCCGGGGTGAGGGCCTTGGCCCGCTCCTCAGCCTCCTCGTGCTGGTCGTGCTGGTCCTGCTGGTTCGCCAGGGCGTGAGGACAGAGGACCGGGTGGCGAGACTCGCCGTGGGTGCGATCGTCGGCGGGGCGGTGGGCAACCTGGCCGACAGGGCCTTCCGGTCGGGCGACGGGTTCCTGGGTGGTGCGGTGGTGGACTTCGTGGACCTGCAGTGGTGGCCGGTGTTCAACCTGGCCGATGCCACCATCGTCGTGGCCGGTGTGCTGCTCGCCTGGCGGAGCTGGGCCACATGAGCGACGAAGCCGGCTTCAGCGAGTCGATCCCTCCGGCACTCGATGGTGAGCGGATAGACCGCATCGTCGCATTGCTCGCCGACGTGAGCCGCAACAGGGCCGCCGCGGCGTTGGCTGCCGGCCGGGTCTCGGTGGGTGCCGAGGTGGTGTACCAGCGGTCCCGGCGGGTGCATGAGGGCGACCACGTGGTCGTCACCGGCTTCGAGCGCGCTACTGAGCACGTGCCCGGACCTGAGGCGTCGGTCAGCTTCGGGGTGCTCTACGCCGACGATGACGTGCTGGTCATCGACAAGCCATCCGGCCTCGTGGTCCATCCCGGCGCTGGCAACCAGACCGGCACCCTTGTCAACGGGCTCCTTGCCAGCCATCCGGAGATCGCCGGCGTGGGCTCGGCGGCGAGGCCGGGAATCGTGCACAGGCTGGACCTGGGAACGTCCGGAGCACTTGCCGTGGCCCGTACCCAGGTGGCATACGACTCGCTCGTGGCGCAGTTGGCCGATCGGTCCGTAGGGCGCCGCTACCGGGCGCTGACGTGGGGTCGGTTCGAGGCACCCAAGGGCGTGGTGGACGCTCCGGTGGGGCGATCCCCGAAGGACCGGACACGCATGGCTGTGGTGGGTTCGGGTCGGCCGGCCAGAACGGGGTACGAGGTCTCGTCATCCTGGGCGACCCCGGAGGTGTCGCTGGTGACGTGCCGGTTGGAGACGGGGCGGACCCACCAGATCCGGGTCCACCTATCGGCGATCGGCCATCCGTTGGTGGGTGACGGCACCTACGGCGGCGAACGCAGCGGCCTGGTCCTGGAGCGGCCGTTCCTGCACGCAGCCCACCTCTCCTTCGACCATCCGGTGAGCGGCGAGCGCCTCGAATTCGAGTCGCCCCTGCCTGTGGACCTGCGGGAGGTCCTGGATCGACTGGGTGAACCGGAGTCGTCCGACCAACCAGCGGAACCGGCCGGCTGAACCCGCCCGGCTAGGCCTTGGGCCAGGACGCATCTCCACGCGCCATGGCTGCGATGTCCTCCAGCGTGAAGGAATCCAGGTACTCGCGCATGTGGGCCCCGGCGCTGGCCCAGATGGACAACAGGACGCACTGGCCCTCGTGGTCGCACGCTCCGTCCGTGTGGGGGTCGCTGAAGTCACCGGCCACGATCGGACCGTCCACTGCTGACACGATCTGGGCCAGCAGGATCGATGACGGCAACCGGGCCAGCACGTAGCCGCCGCCCACGCCCCTCTTGGAGCGCACCAGGCCCGCACCCTTCAGGGCCAGGAGGATCTGTTCCAGATAGGGCTGCGGCAGGCCCGTCTGGTCGGCGATCTCACGAACCGACCGTGGCGTCTGGCCGTCACCATGGAGGGCCAGGGACAACAGTGCGCGGCTTGCGTAATCACCCCGCGTAGAGACCTTCACGTCGGTGGATCCTAGACCCGATGGGCCCCGGACCACGGATGAGGCGACATGCGGGCATGGTCGGCGGAGAGGGGTCGGCGGTACGGTCGGTCCATGCAGGCCGCTGGTGGACATGGGGCGCCGATCCTCCCGGCGTACGACGACGGTTGCGTCACGGCCCTCGTGCCGACGCTCATGCAGGGTGACCTGGCGTCGACCGGCTGGCCGACCTGGCTTCCCGATGAGGTTCTGGGTGCCCGGCGCACACTCCTGCTGGTCCTCGACGGGCTGGGCTGGGAGCAGTTGCGGTCGCGCCCGGCAGCCGCTCCGAACCTGATGGCCTTCGCAGGCGGAGCGATAACGACGGTCGCACCCACCACCACGGCCGCCGCCCTCACCTCCATCGCCACAGGCCAGCCACCGGGCCGCCACGGGGTGGTCGGCTACCGCATCGCGGTCGGTGCCCCCGAGAGGCCGGCGCAGACCGAGGTGCTGAACGTCCTGCGTTGGTCCACCGGTGATGGAGATGCCCGTCGCAGGCACGATCCCCGGGAGTTCCAGCCCTGTGAGCTGTTCGGGTCGCAGTGGCCGCCGGTCGTGACGAGGGAGGCATTCTCGGACTCCGGCTTCACGGCTGCACACCTTTCCGACACGCGGCTCATGGGGTACCGCGACCGTGCAGGGTTGGTGGCCCGCGTGGTGGAGGCCTTCGCAGGAGGCGAGCCGTTCGTATACGCCTACTGGGACGACATCGACCGGACGGCCCACGAGTTCGGCCTGGCCGACCGCTATGACGAGGAGTTGGCGGCATGCGACGCAATGGTCGGGGATCTGGCCGAGCGACTCCCGGCGGGTACGGCGATCGTCGTGACCGCCGACCACGGTCTGGTCCACGTGGGAGAGAACCTCATCCACCTTCCAGGCTCGGTCACGAGCCTGGTGGACGGCCAGAGCGGCGAGGCCCGGTTCCGTTGGCTCCACTCCCGGCCCGGGGCCGCTGGCGACCTGCTGGCGGCATGCCACGAGGCCTTCGACCCGGTGGGCTGGGTCAGGTCGGTGGACGAGGTGGTCTCCGGCGGGTGGCTGGGGCCCGAGGTGACGGCCGCGGCCCGGGCCAGGCTGGGCGACGTGGCCGTACTCGCACGCGATCCGGTGGCCTTCGTGGACCCGGCGGAGGTTGCGTCGATCGACCTGATCGGGCGCCATGGCTCGCTGACGGCCGACGAGATGCTCGTTCCCGCGCTCGCCGTGATCACCTGAGGGGCGGTTTCGGACCCCTCCCGACGGCGCCCGGCCGACGCCCACCGGGCGGGCGTGTATAGGCATAGAGTCCGGGACGATGCCCGACGACCTCCAAGAACCACCGGAGCCGGTCGAACCCGAGGTGCTCACCGACGCCACGGAGATGCCCGAGGGGGAGCTCGGCGACGAGATCGACGAGTCGATCGAGCATCCGGCCAAGGTCATGCGGGTAGGCACGATGATGCGCGTGCTCCTCGAGGAGGTGCGGTCGGCGACGCTCGACGAACCCAGCAGGGACCGACTCCGCGAGATCTACGAGACTTCGGTGGCCGAGCTTGGTTCGGCCCTCTCAGCCGACCTCCGCGAGGAACTCGGGCGCCTGGCCCTTCCCTTCACCGAGGATGCGGCACCCAGCGTCGACGAGTTGAGGATCGCCCAGGCCCAGTTGGTCGGCTGGATGGAGGGACTGATCCAGGGAATCCAGGCCACCCTCTTCGCCCAGCAGATGGCTGCGCAGCAGCAGCTGGCGGGAATGCGGCCGCCCGAGCTGGAGTCCGGCGACGGCCCGGGCGCCAGCCACGGCACCTACCTGTGATCGCCTCCACCCGATGAGCAGCGGATTCACCCACCTGCACGTCCACACGGAGTTCTCGATGCTGGACGGAGCGGCGCGCGTCGGCGAACTGGTCGACGCCGCAGTGGCCGATGGACAGACTTCCCTTGGGATCACCGACCACGGGAACATGTACGGGATCCTGGACTTCTACCGGGCCTGCCGGGACCGCGGCATCAAGCCGATCCTGGGCACGGAGGCCTATATGGCCCACGACACCAGGTTCGAGCGGCCATCCCGGCGGGGCCGCGTGGACGACTCCGGCGGCGAGACCGACGGCGGTCGAAAGCTCATGTACCACCTGACGCTCCTGGCCGAGGACCAGGCCGGCTACCGGAACCTCATCCAGTTGGCCAGCAGGGCGTTCATGGAGGGCTACTACTACAAGCCCCGTGTGGACTGGGAGGTCCTGTCCGAGCACTCGGAGGGGATCATCGCCACCACGGGCTGCCTAGGTGGCCACGTGCTCCAGGCCCTCCTGCGTGACAACTATGACGACGCACTGACCAAGGCGGCCCGCCTCCAGGAGATCTTCGGGAAGGACAACCTCTTCATAGAGCTCCAGGACCAGGGGATGCCCGAACAGCACAGGACCAACCCCCAGTTGGAACGGATAGCGAAGGATCTGGGAGCGCCGCTGCTGGCCACCAACGACAGCCACTACACGCACAGGGAGGACGCCCGGGCTCATGACGCCCTCCTCTGCGTGCAGACAGGTTCGCTGATGAGCGACCCGAACCGCTTCAGGTTCTCCGGCGAGGAGCACTACCTGAAGACCTCCCATGAGATGCGGGAGCTGTTCCGCCACCTACCCGATGCCTGCGACAACACGTTGTGGATCGCGGAGCGGTGCAACGTGGAGATCGAGTTCGGCAAGCCCCGACTTCCTGACTTCCCCATCCCGGAGGGATTCGACGGCGCGGATGCCTACCTGGAGCACCTCACCTTCGAGGGGGCGCGCAGGAGGTGGGGGGACCGGCTCGAGGATCAGGTGGTGGAACGCCTGGCATACGAGCTGCGGACGATCAGCGACATGGGGTTCTCCTCCTACTTCCTGATCACCTGGGACCTGATCCGGCACGCCCGCCAGCAGGACATCCGGGTCGGCCCGGGGCGTGGCAGCGCCGCAGGATGTGCGGTGGCCTACAGCCTCTGGATCACCGACATGGACCCGATCCGCTACGACCTGCTCTTCGAGCGCTTCCTGAACCCGAGCCGGATATCGATGCCCGACATCGACATGGACTTCGATTCCAGGTTCCGGGACGAGATGATCCGGTACGCCGCCGAGAAGTACGGCAGGGACCACGTGGCCCAGATCGTGACCTTCTCCCAGATCAAGGCCCGGGCGGCAGTTCGTGACTCCGCCCGGGTGCTGGGCTACCCGTACGCCATGGGCGACCGAGTCGCCAAGGCCATGCCGCCGCTGATCCTGGGTAGGGACACACCGCTGGCGGCGTGCCTCACCGAGACCGAGAAATACGAGGACGGCTTCAAGATGGCCGGCGAGCTGCGTGACATGTATGCCAGCGACGACGACGTCCGGGCGGTGGTCGACGTCGCCAAGGGCCTCGAGGGGCTCCGCCGCCAGGACGGGATCCACGCAGCAGCGGTGGTGATCACCCGGGAGCCGCTCACGGAGTACGTGCCCATCCAGCGCAAGCCGGAGTCGGGTCAGGACCCCGAGGACGCGCCCGTCGTCACCCAGTACGAGATGCACGGCATCGAGGACCTGGGCCTCCTCAAGATGGACTTCCTGGGGCTGCGGAACCTTGACGTGATCACCGACACGCTGGTCCACGTGGAGCGTTGCAGGGGAGAGGTGCTCGACATCGACACGGTGGACCTGGAGGACCGGGCCACCTTCGAGATGCTGGCCCGGGGTGACTCCATCGGGGTGTTCCAGCTGGAGTCCAGCCCGATGCGTTCCCTCATGCGTTCCCTGGCGCCGTCCAGCTTCGAGGACGTGGCCGCCCTGGTGGCCCTGTACCGACCGGGGCCGATGGCGGCCAACATGCACAACGACTACGCCGACCGCAAGAACGGCCGACAGAAGGTCAGCTACTTCCACGACGATGCCGAGGAGCTCCTGTCCGACACCTACGGCCTGATGATCTACCAGGAGTCGGTCATGCGGGTGGCGCAGAAGTTCGCCGGCTATTCGCTGGCCGACGCCGACAACCTCCGGAAGGCGTGCGGCAAGAAGATCCGCGAACTCATGCAGCAGGAGAGGGCCAGCTTCGTGGGTGGGTGCGACGCCACCGGCTACGGAACGGCGCTGGGCGAGGAGTTGTTCGACGTCATCGAGCAGTTCGCCGACTACGCCTTCAACAAGAGCCATTCCTACGGATACGGCCTCATCGCCTACCAGATCGCCTACCTGAAGGCCCACTACCCGGTCGAGTACCTAGCCGCCCTGCTTACCAGCGTGAAGTCGAACCTGGACAAGGCCGCCGTCTACCTGAACGAGTGCCGGATCCTGGGGATCTCCGTCGAGGTGCCGGACATCAACGTGGCACGGTCGGACTTCGAGCCGGTTCCGACGCTGGATGCCCCGACGGGGGAGTCGCCGGGTCGGATCGTCTTCGGGCTCTCCGCTGTCCGCAATGTGGGAACTGGGCTGGTGGAGCTGATCGAGGCCGAACGGAACGCCAACGGTCCGTTCGAGGACTTCTACGACTTCGCGGAGCGTTGCGACACCACGGTCCTGAACAAGCGGACGGTGGAGTCGCTCATCAAGGCCGGGGCGTTCGATGCGATGGGTCACCCGCGCCAGGGACTCATCCACGCCCATGAGCAGATAATCGACCACACGGTGGCCCGTCGGAAGGAGCACGACATGGGCGTCATGTCGTTGTTCGGCGAGAGCACCGACGGGCCCGATTTCGACGAGAGGGCCGTGGTCTCCGACGCGGAGTTCGACAAGACAACCCGTCTGGCCTTCGAGAAGGAGATGCTGGGCCTGTACGTGTCGGACCATCCCCTGACCGGTTTCGAGGGCGCCCTGAGGCGTCGGGCCGATTCCAGGATCGACGAGCTGGCCGAGGTGGAGGACGGGTCCTTCCGGATGGTCGGAGGCGTGGTCACGAACCTCTCCAAGAAGTGGACGAGGCGCGGGGACCTGATGGCCGTCTTCGAACTGGAGGACCTGGGCGGCGCCATGGAGGTGATGGTCTTTCCGAAGACGATGACCGAGCACGGCCACAAGCTGGAGGATGACAGGATCGTGCTGGTCAAGGGTCGGGTGGACCGTCGTGACGACCTCCCGAAGCTGATCTGCCTCGAGGTGGAGGTGCTCGACGCCGAGCAGCTGGTTGAGGCCCGGCCGATCCGGGTCCGCCTCCCCGTGGATCGGATCCGGGAGGAGACCATTGAGGAGTTGAAGGTCCTGCTGGTCGCCCATCCGGGGGATTCCGAGGTGTACCTCCACCTGGGAGACAGTCAGGTGCTACGGCTCCCGGAGGACTTCTCGGTGGATCCGGCCGGTGGCATCGTGGGCGAGATCAGGGTTCTCCTGGGCGCCGACTCGGTCCTGGCAGGCTGAACGGCCCGGTCAGGGGTTCGCCTGAGCCTGTCCGCGATTGTCGATGGCTGGGCCGCGGGTTGGGATAAGGGGTCCCGACCGGCAGGATGGAGTGGGTAGCGGAGGCGGAATCGGAGGCACCTGAGCCGATGGCGATCGAGGTCGAGACCAAGGACTGCACGATGCTCGGCGATGCCGAGATCGAAGAGATGGCGGATCTGTGCGCCGTCGGGCCGAATCCGTTCGGCATCGGCCTGATCTCCAAGCAGGCCGAGGAGTGGGTGCTTGTCACCACGGTCCGCGAAGGCGGCCGTCTGAAGGGCTTCGCCTTCTGCACCCTGGAGCGCATTGGCGGAACACCCAGCGTGATCGTCGGCCTGGCTTCCGTCTACAGGACCTCGAGGCGCGACACCGTTCTGAGGGCGCTCGTCTCCGAGCAGTTGCGTCGGGCCGTGCTGGCCTTCCCCGACGAGGACGTCGTCATCGGGTCCCGCTTCAACGAACCTTCCGGTTTCGAGGCGTTCAAGGTCCTCAGCAACATCGTCCCACGCCCTGGTCACAAGGCCTCTGGCGAGGAGCGGGCGTGGGGTCGGCGCTTCGTGAAGCGCTTTGGCCTCTCCACCCTGGCCTACGAGGAGCGTCGCTTCATATCGCCGGGCAAGGGCACCCAGGCCTGCCTGTTCGACCACACGAGCCTCAAGCCGGAGAAGATCGACGCCGACGTCGTGGCCTACTTCGACGGCCTGGACGTGGCCAACGGTGACGTCCTGGTTGCCACCGGCTGGGCCCTCGCCGAGGACCTCGAGAAGTACCTCTGATCCTGCGGTTGCGGCGCCCCCGGTGACCGTCTCCGACGCCCTGGGAGATCGACGCTCCTGCAGGTCGTTCACCTCGGAACCCCTCGCCGTCGGCCAAGTCGACGACCTGGTGGACGCCGCACGTAGGACTCCGACCGCCGGGAACTGCCAGGGGGTCGAGTTCCTCATCCTCGAAGGCTCCGACGTCTCGTCATACTGGGAGACGACCCTTTCAGCCGAGAAGCGGGCTGGGTTCTCGTGGCCCGGCCTCCTGGTGGCTCCAGCCCTGGTGGTGCCGTTCGGCCTCCCCGGTCGCTACCTGGATCGCTACGCAGAGCCCGACAAGGCGGCCACCGGCCTGGGTGCAGGATCGGACGCCTGGTCGGTCCCGTACTGGTTGACCGATGCGGCCTTCGCCGCCCTGGCCCTTCAACTCCTGGTCGTGGAGGCCGGGCTGGGCTGCTGCTTCTTCGGGCTCTTCGAGCACGAGGAGGCGGTACGTCGTCGCTTCGGCGTCCCCGACGAGGCCCGCGCCGTGGGAGCGATCGCCATCGGCCACCCGGAGCCGTCCGGAGCCCGCACCAGCCGGTCGACGGCAAGGGGGCGGCGCCCGCTGGACGAGGTGCTCCACCGCGGTAACTGGTGACCTACGACCTCGGCAGGGTGCCAGCCCGGCTGGGAGCCGTCCGGCGATGGCCGGTACTGTTCACACAGACCTGGGCACGGACGTACCGCCGGAGGAACCACATGACCGAGGAAGCCACGGAAGCCGTCGAGATCCCGACCCAGCTGCCGATCGTCGAATACCTGCGGATCGGAGACGACCCGCACCTGGCGGCGAACGAGTGTGCCGGCTGCCAGGCCCGTTACTTCGACCGCCGCAACGCCTGCGCCAGATGTGGCAAGGAGGAGTTCACCTCCGTGCGTGTCGCGGATGACGCGACCCTGCGCTCCTTCAGCGTCGTCTACCGGGCGGCGCCGGGTATTCCGGTACCGTACGTGTCGGCCATCGTGCTGACCGACGACGGCACCTCGGTGCGGGCCAACGTGGTCGGCCTGGACGATCCGATGAAGGCCGAACTGGGAATGCGCCTTCGCTTCACCACGTTCAACTGTGGAACTGATGACAACGGCACCGACTGCGTGGCATTCGGCTACGCGGCCGCCTGACCTGTACGGACGATCGAAGGAGATGTTGCGATGAGCGATGCAGTTTGGGTCCTGGGGACATCGATGACGCGGTTCGGCCGCTACCCGGAATTGGATGCGGTCGACCTGGCCTCGCGTGCATGCATGGACGCCCTCGCCGACGGCGGGGTGACCATCCACGACATGGACGTGATCGGGGCCGGCTCCCTGTTCCAGGCCCAGACGGGCATGGGCCAGCGGGTCCAGAAGCAGATCGGCCAGACCGGCATACCGGTCTTCAACGTGACCAACGCGTGTGCCACCGGGGCGACGGCCATCCGCACCGTGTACCTCTCCATCAAGGCCGGCGAGGCGCAGATGGGCCTCGCCTTCGGCGTCGAGCAGATGGGCAAGATGGGCCTCCTGCGCGGTGGTGCCAAGGCCGAGGAGAAGGTATTCGAGGCGGCCGGCCGCTTCGGCGCCGTAACCGGCGTGGACGGCATCCTCGGGACCGAAACCATGCCGGGCGTGTTCGCCCAGGCCGGCATGGAGTACGCGTGCGACTACGACGGCGTCGGCTTCGAGCAGTTCGCCCGGGTGGCCTACAAGAACCACCAGCACTCCACGCTGAACCCGCTGGCCCAGTACCGCAAGGAGTTCTCCATGGAGGAGATCATGGGCTCGCCGGTGCAGAGCTATCCCAACACCCTGCTCATGTGCTGCCCGACCGGTGACGGTGCCGCCGCCGTCGTGCTGGTATCCGAGGAGCGCCTCCGGTCCATGCCCGCCGAGGTTCAGAAGCGGGCCGTGAAGATCTCGGCCTCGGTGCTGACGAGTGACCCGTGGGTTGAGAGCGGCCAGGTCCAGCCGGACGTGAACACGCTGACGCGCAACGCCGCCGCCCAGGCCTACGAGGCGGCCGGCATCGGCCCGGCGGACCTGGACCTCGTGGAGTTGCACGACTGCTTCGCCACCGCCGAGCTGATCCACTACGACAACCTGGGCCTCTGCGAGGCCGGTGGCGCAGGTGAGTTCATCGACTCGGGTGGCCCGTTCCGCGATGGGCGCACCCCGGTGAACGTGTCGGGCGGGCTGATCTCCAAGGGTCACCCGATCGGGGCGACCGGGGTGGCCAACGTCTACGAGGTCACCACGCACCTCCGTGGCGAGGCCGGCGACCGCCAGATCGAGGGCGCCAAGGTCGGCCTCACGCACGTGATCGGCCTCGGCTCGGCGTGCGGCATCCACATCCTCGAGAAGGCCGCCGCCTGAGCCTCGTCCACGGCATCGGATGTCGGGGCCACGGTTGGGGAATCCCCTGGCGGTTCAACGCTGCCGCCACGGCGCTGGGCGGGAGAGTCGCAGGCAGTCGGAGGCCGAGTAGGCGAGGGTGATCGGGGAGCGGCCTCGAGGGCCCTCGGCCGGTGCGCTGAGGTGCTGGCCGAGGAGTTGGGGGTCGACCCATCCCTGGAGACCCTGGCCCTGGCCGCAACCCTCAGGGCCTGAGACGGACCTGACGGCCGCGGCTTCCTACGTCGGGGTTCTACCTCAGCCCAGTTGGGACCGTAGGTCCTCGGGGGTGTCAACCGGGGCCCGGCATGCGTGGTTCCGACACACCCAGGCCCGGTCGCCGTCGCGGCCCTCCCAGAGGGGGCCGGGGATGGGCTCGCCCCAGGAGAGGACCACGTTCGGGCGCCAGGACCCGGCGGTGGCGGCCACGAGGTCCGGCCGATCTCCGGTGACCACCACCTCGGTGATGCCCGAGTGGTGCAGGTCCACGGCCCCGAGCAGGTGGCCGAAGGCCGTGGGGTGCTCCGCCACGCTGTCACCCAGGAGCCTCAGGACCCCCTCCGCCGCCGCCGTGTAGCGGCTGTCGCCGACGAGGGCACCCAGTCGCAACAGGGCCACGGCAGCCAGGCTGTTGGCCGATGGCTGGGCGTTGTCCATCAGGTCCTTGGGGCGCTTCACGAGCGCCTCGGCGTCGCTTCCGGTCGTGTGGAATCCACCGTTGGCAGCATCGCTGAAGCGGTCCAGCAGGACGTCGGCGCTGCTGATGGCCACCTCGGTCCAGCGGGCCTCGCCGGTGGCCTCGCCCAGCCGGGTCAACCCGTCCACCATCGCCGCGTGGTCGGCGGCATAGCCGAGCGTCCGGGCACCGCCATCAGCCTGCCAGGAGCGCAACCACCGGCCATCTGGACGTTGCAGCGTCGAGCAGAGGAAGTCGGCGTTGGTCCGCGCCGCCTCCATCCAGTCCTCGCGACCCGTTGACATGGCCGCATCGGAGAGGGTGGCCAGCATCAGGCCGTTCCACTCGGTCAGGACCTTGTCGTCCAGGCCGGGACGCACCCGGGTCTCCCGCCGGGCGAAGAGCGCCTGCCGGGCCCGTTCCACGGCCGCCGGGCGGTCCAGGTCCCCACGGGCCGGCCGGTGGAGGATGTTGGCCCCCTCGAAGTTGCCGCCTCCGGTCGCCCCGTACCAGTCCTCGGCCGCAGTGGCGTCGTCGCCGCAAACCGATCGGAGCTCGTCGAGGGACCACACGTAGAACGTGCCCTCCACTCCCTCCGAATCGGCGTCCTCCGCCGAGAAGAACCCACCGTCCGGGTGGCGGAGGTCCCTCAGCACGTACTCGATCGTCTCAGTGGCGACCTGGCGCCACCGCTCGTGTCCCAGCACACGCCATCCGTGGAGGTATGTCCTCGAGAGGAGTGCGTTGTCGTAGAGCATCTTCTCGAAGTGGGGGACCAGCCATCGGGGGTCCACCGAGTAGCGGGCGAAGCCACCGCCCAGGTGGTCGTACATGCCTCCCGAGGCCATGGCGTCGAGCGTGGTGGTGAGCACCTCGACGGCCCTGGCCCGGGCGGGGCCGGTGGCGCCCCCGGAGGCCAGGTGTCGCAGGAGCGACTCGAGGCTCATGGCCTGGGGGAACTTGGGGGCGTTCCCGAACCCGCCCCACTCGTCGTCGTGCTGCCCGCCCAGCTGGGCCACCGCCCTGTCCAGCGCGTCCACCGGGGGCAGGTCGTCGCCGGGGGAGAGGTCGCCGTGGCGGGCCATGGAAGCCGTCAGATGGTCGCCCAGACCGTCGAGGTCCTCACGCCGGGTAGCCCATGCCTCCGATACGGCGGCCAGGACCTGCGTAAACGACGGCATGCCGCCCCGGGGGGTGCCCGGCCAGTAGGTGCCCCCGTGGAAGGGACGGCCGTCGGGATGGCAGAACACGGTCATGGGCCAGCCGCCCCGACCGGTCAGGGCCGTCACGGCATCCATGTAGATGGAGTCCACGTCGGGCCGTTCCTCCCGATCCACCTTCACGTTCACGAAGCCCTCGTTCATGAGCGCCGCTATGGCAGGGTCCTCGAAGGACTCGTGGGCCATGACGTGGCACCAGTGGCACGCCGAGTAGCCGACGGACAGCAGGATGGGCACGTCGCGCTCTGCGGCGGCGGCCATCGCCCCGGGCCCCCACGGATACCAGTGGACGGGGTTGTCGGCGTGCTGGCGCAGGTAGGGGCTGGTCTCGTCGCCGAGGAGGTTCACCGCCCGGACCCTAGTGACGGCCCGGTGCGCCGCCGACCGGCTGACGGTCGCGGATCGCGGTAGCCGGGTAGGCGCGCTGGCAGACTGGAGGGATGCGACGCTGGATCCTCGGTGCCCGGCCCCGGACGCTGCCCGCAGCCGTAGTCCCGGTGCTGGTGGGTACCGCCGTGGCCGCCGGCCCCGGGATCATCTGGTGGCGCGCCGCCGCCGCCCTGGTGGTCGCACTCGCACTCCAGGTGGCGGTGAACTACGCCAACGACCTCTCGGACGGGGTGCGCGGAACCGATGGCCCCGATCGCGTCGGCCCGCAGCGCCTCGTGGGATCCGGCCTGGCCAGTCCGCAGGAGGTCCGCCTGGCGATGCTCGTCGCCTTCGGCGTGGCAGCCATGGCCGGCCTTGCGCTGGCGGCGGCGGTCACTCCGTGGCTGCTCCTCGTCGGGGTGGCTTCGATCGCTGCCGGCTGGTTCTACACCGGCGGGCCACGGCCCTACGGATACCTGGGGCTCGGCGAGGTCTTCGTCTTCGTCTTCTTCGGCCTGGTGGCCACGGTGGGAAGTACCTACATCCACCAGCGACAGGTACCAGCCGTCGCCTGGCTGGCGGCCACCGCTGTCGGATTCCTCGCCTGTGCGCTGCTGGTGGCGAACAACCTGCGGGACCTTCCCGGCGATGCCGAGGTCGGCAAGCGGACCCTGGCCGTCCGCCTCGGAGACCGCAGGACGCGGCTGCTCTACGTCGCCCTCCTGGACGGAGCGCTCGTGGTGGGATCGCTGTGTGCCCTGGAACGCCGGTGGGCCGCCCTGGTCCTGGGTGCCGGGATCCTGGCCGGGCCGGCCGTCAGGATCGTGCTGGGCGGCGCCGAGGGACCTGACCTGGTGGACGTCCTGGGGCGTACCGGCAGGACCCAGCTTGCGGCCGGCGTACTGCTGGCGCTCGGGCTGGCGCTCTCGTCCTGAAGGCTCGGCGGCGCGGAGCGCCCGATCGACGGGTCAGGGCCGGGTGGCGGTCAGGAGTTGGGCGATTCCGCCGCTGCAACGTTCCTTGGCCACGTCGACGAAGCCGGCCGCAGCGATGATCCCCAGGAGGTCCTCCTCCGGGGGCAGGTAGGCGACGGAGCGGGGCAGGTAGCGGTAGGCGTCCCGGTTGGACAGCAGGCCGCCGATGAACGGGACCACCCGGCCGAAGTAGGCACCGTGGCCGAGCCGGAGGAGCCGGCTGCGTGGGCGGTCCACCTCCAGGATGGCGATCCGGCCACCGGGACGCAGTGCCCGGGCCAACTCCGCGAAGAAGGGTCCCAGGCCGGTCAGGTTCCTCAGGGCGAACCCGCAGGTGACGCCATCGGCGGAACCATCGGCCACCGGTAGGCGGAGGGCATCGGCATGTACAAGGGGAGCTCCGGTCCGGGCGGCGGCCAGCATCCCCCACGAGAGGTCCATTCCCACAGGTGCCATGCCGGCACGGTCCAGCTCGCGACAGAGGTCGCCGGTACCGCAGGCCAGGTCCAGGACCAGGGAGCCGGACGACAGGTCCAGTCGACGGACCGTCCGTCGCCGCCAGGCCACGTCCAGCCGGAACGTCATGATCCGGTTCACGAGGTCGTAGCGGGGAGCGATGGCGTCGAACATCGACCGCACGGCGGTGGCCTTGGCGGCGCCCTCGGGAAGGGGCTGGTTCGGATCGGGGATCGTGGAGTCCTGGGCGCTCACGGGCACCGTCGGCTCACTCGAACCAGATGCGCTGGTGTTCCCGACTGACCGGGTGCAGCAGCAGCACCAGGAGGACAACGGGGAACAGCAGGGCGAAGGCGAGCGTCATCGTATTGCCGAACCCGTACCACCGCAGCGGCATCAAGACGTTCACCGCCGCTGCGCCGATGCCGAGGCGCCATGCCCAGCGGCGGTCGTTGGCGATTCCCCATGCGGCGGGGAACATTGCGACGCCGATCAGCAGTGGGATCTGGCCACGTACGAGGCTGAAGAGCCCCTCGATGTACAGCAGCATCGTCCCGCTCAGAAGGGTCTGGGGGTGGCTGCGGTTCAGCCAGCGTCTTGGTTCCACGATCGACAGTCTGTCAGCGCCCGGACCGGATGCGGCTCGACGCCACCGAGGGTCAGGCGGGTGCCGGTCGACGTGCCGGGGCGGCCACCGGCGAGGCGACGCGCTCCGCCCGGAGTTGTCCGCAGGCCGCATCGATCTCGGTTCCGCGGGTGCGTCGAACGGTGACGTTCGCGCCCAGGGATCGGAGTTCGTCGGCGAAGTCCCTGACCCTGTCGGGGGAGGATCCGCGCGTCGGCCATCCGGGGGTCGGGTTCAGCGGTATGAGGTTGATGTGGGCGCCCAACGGTCGGGCGTAGGCCGCCAGTCGTTCCGCGTCGATCGGCCGGTCGTTGGTGTCGTGGATGAGTGCCCACTCGAAGGAGAGGCGACGGCCCGTCTTCGAGGTGTGTTCGCTGCATGCGCTGGCCAGCTCGGCCAGCGGCCAGCGGCGGTTGATGGGCACGAGCTCGTCGCGGAGCTCGTCGTCTGCAGCGTGGAGCGACACGGCCAGGTTCACCGGTAGGGACTCCTCGGCCAGACGCCTGATGCCCGGCACCAGGCCGACGGTCGAGATGGTCAGGTGGCGCGCCGACAGCCCGAGGTCGCCGTGGATCCTCACGACGGAGGCCCACGTCCGGTCATAGTTGGCCAGGGGCTCGCCCATGCCCATGAAGACGACGTTGGAGACCCGCCGTTCACCGGCGTCCAACTGCGCCCGGACGACCTGCTCGACGATCTCGCCGGTCGAAAGGTGGCGGTCGAAGCCCATCTGCCCGGTTGCACAGAAGCCGCAGGCCATGGCGCATCCGACCTGGGTGCTGACGCAGACCGTGGATCGATCCTCGTAGTGCATCAGGACGGTCTCCACGAGGGCGCCACCGGCCAGCTTCCAGAGCCACTTGACCGTCTGGCCGTCGTCGCCCACCGATCGAGTATCCAGGGAGAGGGCGGCGGGCAGGACCTCGGCCAGCTCCTTGCGGAGTGCGGCGGGCAGCGTGGTGATCTCGTCCGGCTCGGCGAGGTCCCGGTAGAGACCCTGCCAGAGCTGGTCCAGTCGGTATCCGGGCTGACCTTCGAGCAGTTCGGCCAGTTCCCCGCGGTCCAGGTCGTATCTGGTGGTCGGGCGGCCACCTACCGCGACGTGGCCGGCCGGGTCGTTCACCTGACGATTCGCTGGTAGGCGCGGTTGGTGAACTCCCGGTCGAATCCGAGGCCCTCGTACATCCGTCGGGCCGGCCGATTGTCCGATTCGACGTAGAGGATGGCGTGGCGGAGCCCGCGGTCGGCCAGGTGTGAGAGACCGGCCAACGTGAGTGCGCGGCCGAGTCCCGTGCCGTGACGGTCGGGGTGGACGGCGATGGCGTAGATCTCACCCAGGGCGGGTGAGTCGTCGTCGTGCACCTTCGTCCAGCAGAAGCCGGCGACCTCACCGTCCACCTCGTGGAGGAGGAATCCGTCGGCCTCGTACCACGGTTCCGACTGGCGGGACTCCAGGTCCTCGAGCGTCATGTCGCCCTGTTCGGGATGCCACTCGAAGGCGGCGTTGTTCACGGCGAGGAAGGACGTGGCGTCGTCGTCGGCGAATGGCCGGGTGACCAGGTCGGTCGGCAGTGCCGGCAACTGGCGTCGGAGGCGCAGCAGGTCCCGGAAGGGTGTGAAGCCCGCTGCCGTGGGGACCTTGTCGCTCTGTGGTCCGGCCTTCTGGATCCAGTATTCGAGGCGTCCGCCTCCCTGCATTGACACGGCCTGTGTGGCCGCCTCCAGCATTCGGCAGGTCCGCTCGTCGCTCGTGCCCGCGTCGGTGCCGTTGGCGGCGATGTCGAGGTCGACTGCCCACCTCCGCAACTCGACGCCCGGTGGTTCCGGGTCGCCTGTCAGGGTGGCGGTGTCGGTTCCGTCCGAGACGGTGAACCGGTCCATGGCCGGTGAGGCTACCGTCGAGCCCATGGGACGACCGCGGTCTGCCAGGGGTAGGGCAGCAGAGACTCACCGGCGTCTCGCCGAGGAGTACCCGGGAGCTGAATGCGAGTTGGACCACGACGGACCGTTCCAGCTCCTGGCTGCCACGATCCTGTCGGCACAGTGCACCGACAAGCGGGTGAACATGATCACGCCGGCGCTGTTCGCCGCCTACCCGCGAGCGGAGGACCTGGCTGGAGCGGTTCCCCACGAGCTGGAGGAGATCATCCGCTCCAGTGGGTTCTACGCCAACAAGGCGAAGAGCCTGCTTGGTATGGCCCAGCGGCTGGTCGAGGTGTTCGACAGCGAGGTGCCCGGGAGCATGCCGGACCTGACCTCCCTGCCGGGCGTCGGTCGCAAGACGGCCAACGTCGTACGGAGCGTGGCCCTCGGCCTGCCGGGACTACCGGTGGACACCCACGTGGGGCGGCTCTCACGTCGTCTGGGCATGACGACGGAGACCGATCCGGTGAAGGTGGAGTACGAGCTGAATCCGATGGTTCCGATGGATGAGCGCGGCGTGTTCAGCATGTACCTGATCCTCCATGGACGGCGTGTCTGCCCGAGTCGTAGGCCGCGCTGCGAGGAATGCGTCCTGAACGACTTCTGTCCTTCAGCCGGCGCCTTCAACTGAAGCCCGGGGCGTGGCAGTGCTGTGATGAATTTCACAGGGTCATGGATCGAGATCGGCTAAACAACTCACCGTGGTGTAGTACCTTCACGCCGCCGGGTCCCGCCACCTGGCGGCGAGGGCCGGGTTCCCGCCAATCCCCCTTCGCCCGTTAGGCGCCCCGAGGGGCGCCTAACGACTTTTTCATGCCTGCCGGGAATCCCCGCAGAAGGGTGGGTGCGGGGGTCCGGCGTAGTTCAGGCGCCGCTGGCACTGCGGCGGAAGCGCTCCAACTCCCGCATGGCGCCCCTGAGATGCCGTTCCACCTCCAGAAGTGCCGGACGGTCCATGGCCCGGGCCGGGTCGTCCTCGGCGGAGAGTGCCGATACGCGTAGCGCCAGATCCTCGAGCTGGGTGGCGACCGAGGAAAGTTCGGCGGATTGACCGGTGTCCATGGCGGGAGTCTGCATCGCCGGCCCGATCTGGTCCAATGGCATCCGAAATGGCCTCCGATGCCCCAGCCGTCGGCCGGTAGCGTGGCGGGATGCTCCGGCGCCTGGACCTCCGCGGCTCCCTCGGAGACCTGGGAGCGGTCCTGCCTCGGCCAGCGACCGCCACCGCCGGTCCGCTGGACGCCGTGAGGGCGATCATCGCCGACGTCAGGGAGCGCGGCGACGTGGCCCTACGGGAGCTCACAGAGCGCTACGACGGGGTCGACCTGGAGAGCGTCACGGTCGACCCGGCGGACATCGCCTCGGCGCCGGGCCGGATCGATCCGGTCGTGTTGGAGGCCCTCGAGGTCGCAGCTGCCGCCATACGTCGCCACCACGAGGGCCAGCGGCGCCCGGAGCACCGCACCGACGAGGACGGGCTGTGCGTGCGGTCGGTCAGTCGGCCTGTCCAGCGCGCTGGTTGCTACGCACCCGGCGGTCGGGCCGCCTACCCCTCCACCGTCCTGATGACCGTTGTACCGGCCCGTGTGGCCGGCGTGGACGAGGTGGTCCTGTGCGTGCCGCCCGGCCCGGACGGTCGGGTGGCTGACGTGACCCTCGCTGCGGCTGCCGTGGCGGGCGTGGATGCCGTCTATGCCGTCGGTGGTGCACAGGCAGTGGCTGCAATGGCGTACGGCACGGCGAGCATTCCCGCCGTGGACGTGATCGCCGGCCCTGGAAATGTCTACGTGGCCCTGGCCAAGCGCGAGGTTGCCGGCCACGTCGGCGTGCCCTCGGCGTTCGCGGGACCGTCAGAGGTGGTCGTGGTGGCCGATGCCACCGTCCCGCCGGCGTTCGCAGCCATCGACGTCGTCGTCCAGGCGGAGCATGGCCCCGGCGGACTGGCATGGCTGATCACATGGGACGAAGCGGTGTCTGAGGCGATCGAAGCGGAGGTTGATCGGATCGTGGCCGCGGCACCGCGTCGCGACGACATCACCGCCACCCTCGACGATGCCGGTTGGAGCGTTCTGGTGGATGGTCCCGACGAGGCACTCGCCGTAGCGGATTCCATCGCCCCTGAGCACCTGCAGTTGATGGTGGCCGATGCCGGAGCCCTCGCCGAGCGGGTCCGCAATGCCGGCGCCGTCTTCTGCGGCCCGTGGTCGCCCGCATCCCTCGGTGACTACGTGGCCGGTCCCAGCCACGTCCTCCCGACCGCCGGCACTGCACGCTTCGCAGGTGCACTCACCGTGGCCGACTTCACCCGCGACATCCACCTGATCACCGCCGATCGGTCGGCGTTGCTGAGGCTGGCACCCCACGTGGTCGCCCTTGCCGGGGCCGAGGGCCTCGACGCCCACGCTGAGTCGGTACGCCTGCGCGTGGCCGAAGCGGAAGGGTCTGGCGATGGGTGAGCGACCGACCGCCCGCCTCGACGTTGCGTTGGAGTCGGGATACCACTCGCCGCAGTTGGACGTCGACGTCCGGCTGAACACAAACGAGTCGCCCTTCCCGCCTCCGCCGGGCTTCGTGGAGGCGGTGGTCGAAGCCGCCCGGGGTGTCGACTGGAACCGCTATCCGGACCGTTCGGCCACGCGCCTGCGTGCGGCCCTGGCCGAGCGCTATGGCGTCACGCCCGGACAGGTCTTCGCCGCCAACGGGTCCAACGAGGTGCTCCAGAGCCTGCTCCTGGCCTACGGGGGCGCCGACCGGTCCGTCGCCGTCTTCGAGCCCACCTACGCCATGTACTCCCAGATCGCCCGAACCACCGGTACGCGGCTGGTGAAGGGTCGCCGTGCGACGGACTTCAGTCTCGATTCCGACAGCGCCCGCCGACTGGTGCGGGACGAACGGCCCGACGTGGTCATCCTGTGCTCGCCCAACAACCCCACCGGAACGCCGGCGACCGATGGCCTGGTGGCCGACCTGGACGAGGCCGTCGGTGCCTACGGTGGGCTCCTGGTGGTGGACGAGGCCTATGGGGAGTTCGCCCCTGGGAGTGCCGCTGACCTGGTCTCCGAGGACCGATCCGTGGTCGTGAGCCGGACCTTCTCCAAGACATGGGCCATGGCCGGTGCCCGGCTGGGGTACCTCATAGCCCCGACCTGGTGCGTCACCGAGTTGGAGAAGGTGGCCCTGCCGTACCACCTCGATGCCCTCAAGCTGGAGGTCGGGGTGCTCGCACTGGGATACGTCGACGCCATGGAGGAACGCGTGGAGCGACTCGTAGCGGAGCGCGCCCGCGTGGCGGCCGCGTTGGCCGAACTGCCGGTGGCCACATGGCTGTCGGCCGCCAACTTCATCCTCTTTCGTCCCGACGCCAGGCCCGGTCGAGAGGTCTGGCAGGACCTCGTGGACCGCTCCGTGCTGGTACGGGACTTCACCACGATGCAGGGTCTGGAAGGGTGCCTGCGCGTCACCATGGGAAGCAGAGTTGAGAACGACAGGTTCCTGGATGCCCTACGGGAGGCACTGAGATGAGCAACCGAACAGCCAGCAGGCAACGGACGACGGCCGAGACGTCCATTGCGGTCTCGATCAACCTCGATGGGGGAGCGGTCTCGGCTGAGACGGGCATCCCCTTCTTCGACCACATGCTGGACCAGTTGGGGCGCCACGGTGGCTTCGGCCTCGAGGTCCGGTGCGACGGTGACCTGCAGATTGACGCCCACCACACGGTCGAGGACGTCGGCATAGCGCTCGGGGAGGCATTCTCCGAGGCCCTCGGTGACAAGGCGGGCGTGCGCCGGTTCGCCTCGATCCGCGTACCCCTGGACGAGGCACTCGTGGACGTCGCCCTGGACCTCTCCGGTCGCCCCTACCTGCACCACGAGGTCGACTTCCCCGGCGAGAAGATCCTGGGCGATCCACCCTTCGATCCCCAGCTGATGGAGGAGTTCTGGAGGGCCTTCACCGTGGCGGCCCGCATAACCCTGCACCTGACCCTGGTACGCGGGAAGAACACCCACCACATCGTGGAGGCCTCCTTCAAGGGCATCGCCCGAGCGCTGCGCGACGCTGTACGCGTCGAGGGCGTCGGCGTGCCGTCCACCAAGGGAAGCCTGTGACCGGACCCCTCGTCGCCGTACTCGACTACGGCATCGGGAACCTCCGCTCAGCCCAGAAGGCACTCGAACGTGTCGGCGCCGATGCCCGACTGACCGCCGACCCCGACCTGGTCGCCCGGGCCGACGGGGTCGTGCTGCCCGGCGTCGGGGCCTTCGGGCGCTGCGTGGAGGCGCTCGAATCCTCCGGCCTGACCGGCGTGGCTACCGAGGCCGCCATCCGGGCCGCAGACGGCGGTCGACCCTTCCTGGGCATCTGCGTGGGCCTGCAACTCCTCTACGAGGGGAGCGAGGAGTGCCCGGGAGTGAGCGGCCTCGGCGTGATGGACGGGCAGGTCGAGTTGCTCACAGGGGACGTGAAGAGGCCCCAGATGCAGTGGAACAGGTTGGAGCACGGCGAGGGCCATGCGATGTTCGACGGCCTGGACGACGAACCGTGGACCTACTTCGTCCACAGCTACGCCCCTCCGGTCGCCTCCCACACCGTGGCGACGTGCCGGTACGGCGACGATGTCTGCGCAGCCATCGCCAGGGGCAACCTCTGGGCCTGCCAGTTCCACCCCGAGAAGTCAGGCGACACCGGTCTTCGGATCCTGTCCAACTTCGTGGCCGGCCTCGCAGCGGTGGCGGCATGAGCGCAGGGATGCCCCTCTTCCCGGCGATCGACCTCCGGGGCGGACAGTGCGTGAGGCTCGTGCAGGGTGACTACGGGCGCGAGACCGTCTACGGCGACGATCCGGTGGCCCAGGCCCTCGCCTTCCAGGAGGCGGGCGCCGCCTGGCTCCACATCGTTGACCTGGACGCAGCCCGTACCGGTGAGCCGGTGAACCGTCCGGTGGTCGCAGACGTGGCGGCGGCCCTCGACATCCCGGTCCAGGCCGGTGGCGGCGTGCGAACCGTCGACGATGCCCGTGCCCTGTTCGACGCCGGTGTCGCCCGGGTCGTCATGGGCACTGCAGCAGTCGAGTCCCCGGACCTCGTGGCCTCGGTGGCCGCCATTGGCAGCGTCGCCGTGGGTCTCGACCTGCGTGGGGACGAGGTGGCGGTGCGTGGTTGGACCGCTGGCAGCGGGCTGGGACTCGAGGAAGCCCTGGACAGGTTCGCCACTCTGGGTACCGATGCCTTCGTCATCACCCGCATAGAACGTGACGGCACCCTCGAGGGGCCGGACCTGTCAGGCCTGCGAGGCGCCCTGGAGTCGACCGGGATCGACGTGGTGGCCTCCGGCGGGGTGGGTCGACCCTCGGACCTGACGGACCTGGCCGACCTGGAGGTGGACGGCCGCCGCCTGGCCGGAATCATCATCGGACGGGCCCTGTACGAGGGGACCGTCGACCTCGCCACCGCAGTCGAGGCGATGGGCGGCCGCTGATGCGCACGGTGAGGGTGATCCCCTGCCTCGACGTGGACGCCGGGCGCGTCGTCAAGGGTGTCAACTTCGTCGGCCTGCGCGACGCCGGTGACCCTGTGGAGCTGGCTGCCCGCTACGACAGCGAGGGCGCCGACGAGCTGGTGTTCCTGGACATCACCGCCTCGGTGGACTCCAGGGAGACCACGATCGAGATGGTCCGTCGGGCTGCCGAGGAGGTCTTCATCCCGTTCACGGTCGGCGGTGGAATCCGTTCGGTGGATGACGCCCGGGGGATCCTCATGGCCGGGGCCGACAAGGTGTCGGTGAACACGGCGGCCGTCGACGACCCGACCCTCGTGACCCGGCTCGCAGCGGAGTTCGGCAGCCAGTGCGTCGTCGTGGCCGTCGATGCGCGCCGCAGCGAAGCGGTGGAAAGCGGCTTCGAGGTGTTCACACGCGGCGGCCGCACGGCTACGGGCCGCGACGCAGTGGCGTGGGTCGCCGAGGTCGTGGCACTGGGTGCAGGTGAGATCCTCCTCACCTCGATGGACCGCGACGGGACCCGTGACGGCTTCGACATCGAGATGCTGAAGGCGGTGGGGGCAGTAGCCACCGTGCCGCTGGTGGCAAGTGGTGGGGTCGGTGGCCTCGACCACCTCGTGGAGGGTGCGACCGCGGGGGGTGCGGATGCGGTCCTGGCTGCATCCATCTTCCATTTCGGCGAGCACACGATCGCCGACGCGAAGCGCCACCTCGTAATTGCCGGAGTGGCGGTACGGCCCCCCGGCGCATGACCGCCGATACCGTTGCGACGGTGGGTGGAAAGACGACCGGGGCAGCCGGAAAAGCGAAGGTCATGCCGGGTCCGTCGGACCATGAGGGCCTTCCGATCAAGATGCTCAACGACCGGATCCTCGTCAGCATCGACACCGAGGACGGGGAGAGGCGCTCCACCGGCGGCATCCTCATCCCGGCGACCGCACAGGTGGGCAAGCGCCTCTCGTGGGCCCAGGTGGTGGCGGCCGGCCCCAACGTGCGCTCCATGGAGGTCGGTGACCAGGTCCTCTTCAATCCCGAGGATCGCTACGAGGTCGAGGTCCGGGGCCACGACTACATAATCCTCCGGGAGCGGGACGTCCACGCCGTGGCCGCCCAGCGCCTGGAGGAGGGCAGCACCGGCCTGTACCTCTGAGGGGGCCTCGTGGTGGCGCCCAAACCACCGTCGGCGGGTCTACGGCCGACCCTAGGCTGGGGCCATGTCCGACCTCGTCGTGCCCGTATCAACACCGATCCCCGTCACGGAGGAGCAACTCGGGAGGGTGGCCTTCAACGATGCCGGCCTCGTGCCGGCGATCGTCCAGGAGGAGCACACGGGTCGGATCCTGATGATGGCCTGGATGAACGCAGATTCGTTGCGTGAGACGATGGCCACCGGCCGTACATGGTTCTGGAGCCGTAGCCGTCAGGAGTACTGGTGCAAGGGCGAGACCTCGGGCGACCGCCAGTACGTCCGCGAGGCCTACTACGACTGCGACGGTGACACCCTCCTGTTCGTAGTCGAGCAGGAGGGTCGTGGGGCGTGCCACACGGGTGAGTACAGCTGCTTTTTCCGGGCCTTCGGCCCAGAGGCCGACTGATCACGTGGTTTCGCCCGACCGCGGAGAGTTCCGTGAGCTGGCCCGCGGCCATGCAGTGGTCCCCGTGTGGAGGGAGCTCCTCGCCGACCTGACCACCCCCGTCTCCCTCTTCGCCCGCTGCGTGGGCGACGGCGAGGGCTTCCTGCTCGAAAGCGTGGACAGGGCTGAGACATGGGGTCGGTGGTCGTTCATCGGTCGACGTCCGAGCGCCACGCTCACCTCGATCGGTGGCGAGCTGCTTGTGGACGGGGACCTGCCGGACTCGATCCGTACCGGTGACGGGATGCTGGCGGCGCTCGAGGACCTGCTGTCCCACTTCGAGTCGCCCAGCATCGAGGGGATGCCTCCACTCCACGGCGGGCTGATGGGCTACCTGGGCTACGACGTGGTGAGGGAGGTGGAGGACCTCCCCGACACTCCTCCCGACGACAAGGGCTTCCCTGACGGGATCATGTCGATCATCGGCGAGTTGGTGGCGATCGACCACTGGCGCCAACGGGCCATCCTGATCGTGAACGTCGTTGTGCCCCCCGAAGCCGACGATGCGGCGCTGGACGCCGCCTACGACGAGGCGGCCGTGCGGCTGGAGGACCTGGCCAGCGATGGCGCCCGGCCCCTCGACGAGCCCCTGATGGAACCGCCATCCCTCGACGACGAACCCCCCGAGGTGACCTCCACCATGGGACCGGAGTTGTATGGAGCCGCCGTGGAGGCCGCCCGGGAGCACATCTTCGCCGGCGACATCTTCCAGGTCGTCATCTCGCAGCGCTTCGACGTGGAGCTCGACGCCGAGCCGTTCGACGTCTACCGGGTGCTTCGGCAGTTGAATCCCAGCCCGTACATGTACTTCCTCCGCTACGCGGACCTGTCTGTGGTGGGTGCATCGCCCGAACCCATGGTGCGCCTCCTGGATGGGCGCGTGGTGTCACGCCCGATAGCCGGAACGCGACGACGGGGCCGGACCGAGGCCGAGGACCGGAGGATGGCGGCGGAGCTGGCCGAGGACCCGAAGGAACTCGCCGAGCACGTGATGCTCGTGGACCTGGCCCGCAATGACGTGGGGCGGGTCGTGGAGTTCGGAACCGAGGTGGTCGAGGAGATGATGACGCTCGAGCGCTACAGCCACGTCATGCACCTGACCAGCCAGGTCTCAGGGGACCTGGCCGAGGGCCGCACCCCGATCGACGTGCTGCGTGCCACGCTGCCCGCAGGAACCGTCTCCGGTGCCCCGAAGGTGAGGGCAATGGAGATCATCGACGCCCTGGAACCGGTGAAGCGGGGCCCGTACGCCGGCGTGGTCGGCTACTTCGACTTCTCCGGCAACATCGACACGGCGATCGCCATCCGCACGATGCTGGTATCCGGTGGTGTGGCATCCGTACAGGCCGGATCCGGCATCGTGGCCGACAGCGTTCCGGAGCTGGAGCACCTCGAGTGCCAGAACAAGTCCCGGGCACTGCTGTCGGCTATTCCGGCGGCCCGGCGCATGACGGCGGCCCGGCGTGCCGCCAGCGAAGCCATAGGGGCGTCCGGTGCCTGAGGCAGGCCTGGCCGTGAGGCGGACGCGTGACATGGTGGCCGTCGTCGGCCCGGATGCCCGTACCTACCTGCAGGGCCAGCTCAGCCAGGACGTGGAGGTCCTCGAGGTGGGCCAGGCAGCCGAGACCTTCCTGCTCCAGCCCGCCGGCAAGGTGGATGCCTGGATGAGGGTCTCCCGCCTCGCTGAGGAGCACTACGTGCTGGACGTCCAGGCTGGATTCGGCGCCCAGGTGGTCAGCCGCCTGACCCGCTTCCTGCTTCGGACCGACTGCACCGTTGAAGAGGTCGGATGGGACCTCGTGACCGTCATCGATGCGGTGGCCGCGGGGTTCAGCCCACCGGCCGGGGGACTCGCCCTACCGGTGGAGTGGCCCGGCCTCGTCGCCGTCGACCTCCTGGGACCCACCGTGGACCTGCCCGACGGGCTGGCGGAGGGTTCCCCACAGGACTGGGAGGCCCGGCGGATCGCCGCAGGGATCCCCGCCATGGGCTCCGAGATGGACTCGACCACCATCCCCGGCTCCACAGGTGTGGTGGACAGGTCGGCCAGCTTCACCAAGGGCTGCTACACGGGGCAGGAGCTGGTGGCCCGTGTGAACAGCCGGCCAGCCGGCACCCCGACCCGCATCGTGCGCGCCTCGGGGAGCGGACCGGCCCCTTCGGTGGGGTCGGAGGTCACGGTCGAATCCGACCCGGCCGGCCTCCTCACGAGCGTGGCAACCCTCGGGGACGGCTTCGTCGCCCTCGTGTCGGTTCGCCGGGCGGTGGCCACCCCGGCCGAGGCCATGGCGGGTGCCATCCCCGTCTCACTCCTCAGCGCCTGAGGAGCCCCCTCCGGGCAACTCCACCACGAGGCTCGTTCCTCCGCCGAGCCGGGACTCGGCCCTGACGGAGCCGCCCATCGCATGCACGAGCTCGCGGACTATGGCCAGTCCCAGACCCGAACCGGACTCCCCGACGTCGGGTCGCCGCTTCGATGCGTAGAGCCGTTCGAACACGTGTGGCAGGTCGTCGACCGCGATGCCCGGACCGTCGTCGGTCACGCTGAGTTGGATGCCGGTGGCTGTCGTCGTCAGGTCCACGTCCAGTCTGGAGTTGGCGTAGCGCAACCCGTTCTCGACGAGGTTGGCGACCACCTGCGCCCACCGGTCGACATCCACGATGGCCGTCACCCGCTGGTCGGCGGTCGATGATCCGAGGGAGACGCCTGATTCCAGGGCGGCCGGGGCGAAGCCGTCGACCACGTCGGTGGTGACTGCGGCGATGTCCGAGGGCGCCAGGTCCAGCGTGAAGCGCCTCGCGTCCAGGCGGGCCAGGTTCAGGAGGTCGCTGACGAGCCGGTCCAGGCGTTGCGACTCGGAGAGGATGATGGCTCCGGCCCGCATCGGATCCTCCATGGTGCCGTCGGCCATGGCCTCGGCGTAACCCCGGATCGACGTGAGTGGCGTCCTGAGGTCGTGCGACACCGAGAGCAGGAACTGCCGTTCCAGCCCCCGGGACCTGTCCAGCCCCTCGACCATCGCGTTGAGGGCCCGGGCCAGTTCGGCGACCTCGTCGGTGTGCGTGGCCGGCGGTTCCGGTAGGCGGGTGTCAAGGTCACCGCCGGCGATCCTGAGGGCGGCGTCGGTGGCCTCCACGACAGGTCGTGCCAGGACCGTCGAGAGCCGGAGGGCGGCGACCACGGCCACGGCGATCGCCACCAGGCCGGCGGCCAGCAACCAGTTCACAGCCGGCCCGAGTGGGTCGGTGACCCGCCGGCTCACGAGCACGACCATCAGGGGCGCCTCCTGCCCCGGGTTCACAGCTGCCGCCGCCCATGCGCTGCCCGCGTCCACTCCGCTGAGGGTGGCGCCGGCAGCCAGGTCAAGGCTACGGAGACGGTCCGGGTCGATGGCGGATGGAACGGGGGAGAGGACCCTGATCGGGATCGTGGCGTCCGCTGGAACCAGCACCATCCCGATCCGACGAAGTCCCAGGGAGTGCCGTATCCGATCCATGCGGTCCCGGCGACCCACCTGTTGGGCGGAGGCCGACATTCCGTCGTTGAAGGCAGCGGCGACGGCTGTTGCCTGGCCGGCGGTCTGGTCTCGGGCCAGGTCGTTGGCCTGGATTCCCGACATGACGCGGATCCCGGTCCAGGTGATGGCAAGGCTGCACAGGACCAGGCCGATGAAGGCAGTCAGGAGTCGACGGCGCACCCTGCTCAGCCCAGCCTGTAGCCGATGCCGCGGACGGTCTCCAGGGGCAGGTCCCCGCCCAGCTTGCGCCTCAGTTGGCGTACGTGGACGTCGACCGTGCGCTCGTCCCCGATCCAGCCGTCACCCCAGGCTCCGTCCAGGATCTGTCGACGGGTGAGCGCCTGTCCGGCGTGGTTCACCAGGAACCAGACGAGGGCGAACTCCCTTGCCGCCAGGGTTAGCACCTCAGAATCCACCGTGACCTCCCGGCGGGTGCCGTCGATCCGGATTCCGCCGAACGCCACTGTCCGGCCGGGCTCGACCGCAACGTTGCCCGAGCGGCGCAGGACAGCCCTGACCCTGCCCATCAGCTCGCGGGGGCTGAAGGGCTTCGTCACGTAGTCGTCCACCCCCAGTTCGAAGCCGACCACCCGGTCGATCTCGTCGTCGCGGGCCGTGAGCATGATGATGGGCACGTCGGAACCGGAACGCAGACGTCGACAGACCTCCAGGCCGTCCAGCTGGCTGGGCAGGCCGATGTCCAGGATCACGAGGTCCGGAGCCCGCTCGGCGAAGACCTCCAGGCCACGCTCGCCGTCCGAGGCCAGGTAGGGGCGGTGGCCCGCCTGGCGGAGGTACATGTCCAGCAGGTCGGCGATGTTGGGGTCGTCCTCGACAACGAGGACGACCGCCGGGTTCCTGGTGTCCTGCTCGTCCATGGGCTCCATCGTCGCACGTCGACCATCCGATCCGACCCCAGCCTCCACCTGCTCCATGATGGGCAGGTGATGGATCGGTGATGTCCTGTCGCCGACGCAAACCCGTCCCCTGCGGCCCGGGACCATCGGTAGCCTCGGACGGTGGCGACCTATCTGGACCGGATCCTCTCCGACCACAGGGAAGCTGCTGCGGCCGACGATCGCAGCCTCGAGGGCCTCATCGATCGGGCCCGTTTCGCTCCGCCAGCCCGCGGGTTCGACGCCGCCCTACGGGGCCGTGCGACAGGCGAGCCAGCGGTCATCGCCGAGGTCAAGCGCCGGTCGCCATCCAGGGGGGACATGGCAGCCGACCTGGACCCTGCCGAGACCGCAGTCCAGTACGCCATCGGTGGTGCGGCGTGCCTGTCGGTCCTCACCGACGTCGCGTACTTCGGCGGTTCGATCGATGACCTGGTGGCTGCACGCGGGGCGGTCTCCATTCCTGTACTCCGCAAGGACTTCACGGTTGATCCACGCGACGTCTGCGACGCCCGGATCATGGGTGCTGACGCCGTGCTCCTGATAGCGGCCGCCCTGGACGACGCCGAGTTGGCCGACTTCCACGCCCTGGCCGTCGAGATCGGCTTGGATGCCCTCGTGGAGGTCCACGACGAGGCCGAGCTGGAGCGGGCACTGGAGGTGGGAGCACGCCTGGTGGGGGTCAACCAACGGGACCTGACCACCTTCGAGGTGGACTCCGAGCGTGCCATTCGCATGGCGCCGCTGATCCCCGAGTCCTCCACCAGCGTCGCTGAGTCGGGGATCCGCGGACCGCGGGATGCCGCCGCCCTGGTCCTGGTCGGCTACCACGCCCTCCTGGTGGGGGAGTCCGTGGTCACCGCCGGAGACCGGGCCGACGCCATAAGGGCCCTCCGGGGCGCCGTGGCGGGGGAGTAGCGTCGCTGCCGTGTTCGTGAAGATCTGTGGCATCACGTGCGCCGAGGATGCGCTCCTGGCCACCGCCCTGGGTGCCGACGCCCTCGGCTTCGTCTTCGCCCCTTCACGCCGTCAGGTATCCGAGTCGGTGGTACGCGACATCGTCGGCCAGCTCCCACACGACGTGATGACCGTGGGTGTCTTCCGGGACATGGGAAAGGCCCGGCTGGTCGAGACCGTGAACAGGATCGGCCTGAAGGCTGCGCAACTGCACGGTCGGGAGTCGCCGGCGACCTGCCAGTGGGTGGCTGAGAGGGTTCCGCTGCTCATCCGCGCTCTGCCCGCCGGGTCGCCGGACCTGCAGCGATTCGACGAGTACCACGCGGCCCTCCTCCTGCTGGACTCCTCAGCTCCCGGGTCCGGCGTGGTGTTCGACTGGGCGCTGGCCGAGGGGGCGCCGGCGAACCGTCGGACCCTCCTGGCCGGCGGGTTGACCCCGGACAATGTCGGTTCGGCCATCGAGCAGGTGGACCCTTACGGTGTCGACGTCTCGACCGGGGTGGAGTCCAGTCCGGGCCGCAAGGACCCCCGGTTGCTCCGGGCGTTCATGCAGAACGCCCGGGCGGCACAACCCGTTCGATACGAGGGCGACGCCGGTCGGCGGCCCTTCGACTGGCAGGAGGAGGAGGAGCGGTAGATGACGATTCTGTACGACGGTGACCACACGTGAGCCTTTCTGATCCGACGCCGGATGGCAGGTTCGGGGACTTCGGTGGACGCTTCGTCCCCGAGACGCTGATACCCGCTGTACTGGAACTCGAGGTGGCGTTCCGCGAGGCCTGGGCCGACCCGTCGTACCGGGCCGAGCTGGACGGGCTACTCGCCGACTACGCCGGCCGGCCGTCTCCGATGACCGAATGCCACAACCTCTCCGAGCAGCTCGGTTGCCGGCTGCTCCTGAAGCGTGAGGACCTGAACCACACGGGCTCCCACAAGATCAACAACGTGCTGGGGCAGGCACTGCTGGCCAGGAGGATGGGCAAGACCCGTCTCCTGGCGGAGACGGGCGCCGGCCAGCACGGGGTGGCTTCAGCCACTGCCGCCGCCCTGCTGGGCATGGAGTGCTGCGTCTACATGGGCGAGGTGGACGTCCGTCGCCAGGAACTCAACGTGTTCCGTATGAGGCTGCTTGGAGCGGAGGTCCGGACGGCGATGTCGGGTAGCCGGACCCTGAAGGACGCTGTGAACGAGGCGATGCGGGACTGGGTGGCCACCGTCGAGGACTCGCACTACTGCCTGGGATCGGTGATGGGCCCGCACCCGTACCCCTGGATGGTCCGCACCTTCCACGAGGTGCTCGGCCACGAGGCCAGGGAGCAGAGCGAGGCCCTGCTGGGGGGTCCGCCAGACGTGGTCGTCGCATGCGTGGGAGGTGGTTCCAATGCGATCGGGATCTTCTCCGGCTTCGCCGACGCCCCGACAGAGCTGGTCGGCGTGGAGCCCGCCGGCGGGGCGGCGATCGGCCGGGGCGTGCCCGGCGTGGTCCACGGGATGGAGTCGTACCTCATGCAGGACGAGTTCGGTCAGGTGGTGGAGGCCGAGTCGATCAGTGCCGGTCTGGACTATCCGGGCGTAGGGCCCGAGCACAGCTACCTGGCGGCCGCCGGAAGGGCCCGTTACGAGTCGGTCACCGATGCGGAGGTGGTGGAGGCATTCCAGCTCCTGAGCCGCTCGGAAGGCATCATCCCGGCCCTGGAGCCGGCCCACGCCCTGGCGTGGGTCTCCAGGGAACGTGCGTCGTTGGCGGGAAGGTCGGTCGTCCTGAACCTGTCAGGTCGTGGCGACAAGGACGTCGCCCAGATGATGGAGATCCTGGCGTGAGCGCCGACCGGCGTACGGGTCCGCTCGAAGCGGCACTCCGGGAGCGACGCGACGCCGGGGGCAAGTGCCTGGTTCCCTATCTGACAGGTGGCCTCGGCGACGACTGGGTGGAGACCATCCGGGCCGTCGCCGCTGCGGGCGCCGACGTCATCGAGGTGGGAATCCCCTTCTCCGACCCGGTGATGGACGGCCCCACGATCCAGGCCGCCAACGACCTGGCCCTTGCGGCGGGCGCTACGCCGATCAGCATCCTGGATTCCCTCCGGGGCGCGGATGTGGGCATCCCGCTGGCCGTGATGACGTACTACAACATCGCCCATCGCATGGGCCTCGAGCGATTTGCCAATGCCCTCCTGGAGGCGGGGGTTTCAGGTTGCATCCTGCCTGACCTGCCCCTGGAGGAGGCCGACCCGTGGTTGGAGGTCGCAGCGGCGTCCGGGGTGGAGTCGATCCTGCTGGCAGCGCCCACCGCCCCCGACGAGCGGCTTCCACGAATCTGCGAACGGAGCCGCGGCTTCGTCTACGGCGTAGGGCTCCTGGGCGTCACCGGTGTTCGTGCAGAGTTGGCGGCCAGCGCCATCCAGATCGCCATCCGACTGAAGGAGGTGACTGACGTTCCGGTACTCGTCGGGGTCGGGGTGGGCACACCCGACCAGGCCGTCGAGGCGTCGGGCCACGGTGATGGCGTGGTGGTCGGATCAGCGGTGGTGCAGCGAATGGTCGACGGAGCGGGCCCTGAAGGAGTTGCCGCCCTCGTTGCGGACTTCCGTTCGGCGCTCGACGCTTCGTGAAGGTTCCGCTGGGACGCCAACCAGCATGGGTCGACGCCGACGGTGGATCCGCTGAGAGCCTCTACGAACTCGTGGGCCCCGACTGGTTCGTGGCCCTCGTGGACCGCTTCTATGACGGCGTGACCAGCGACGACCTGCTGCGTCCCCTCTATCCGGCCGACCTGGCGGACTCGCGGCTGCACCTTTCCGGGTTCCTGCAGCAGTACTGGGGTGGGCCTGCCGACTACAGCGCAGAACGTGGGCATCCCCGCCTCCGGATGAGGCACGCTCCGTTTCGGATCGGTGCAGCGGAACGCGACGCCTGGCTCCGCCACATGGCCGCCGCCCTGGAAGGTGCCGGTCTGGTCGACGCTGCTGCGACCGCTGTGATGGAGTACTTCCAGGGTGCCGCCGAGCATCTGGTGAACGACCCAGGCTGAGACCCCGGGGGCCGTGGATCGGCCCGTCTGCGACCTGTTGTGATTCGATCCGCCCCGGTGAGGTGGGCACCGATCCCTGCAATCAAGCGGAAGGCTGGACGGAAATGCTTGACATTTGGTCCCAGAGGTAGTCGGATGTCATTTGACCGCAGGTGGACAACCCCACCGGGAGACCAGAAAAGGAGATGCTCGATGAACAAGAGCGAACTGATCGGGGCAATGGCCGAGAGCGCCGGAGTGTCAAACAAGGACGCCGGCGCATGCCTGGATGCCTTCTTCGACGTCGTGGCCGGGGAGGTCGCAGCCGGTGACGCCAAGGTTTCGGTACCTGGCTGGATCTCCTTCGAGCAGGTGATCAGGGCAGCCCGCAAGGGTCGCAACCCGCAGACGGGCCAGGAGATCCAGGTAGCGGCCACGAGGGCCTGCAAGGTCTCCGTCGGCTCCAAGCTGAAGGCAGCGGCCAAGAGCAGCGGCGCTCCCGGCGAGGCCCCGGCACCGCCTCCGGCCTGGTAGAAGCCGAGATCCACCCGGTCGCGAAGACCGGAAGTAGAAACAAGACGTGAACGGCGGGGCCGGGGCGACAGCGCCCCGGCCTTCTCCGTTCCCGGGGTTCATCCGGATGGCTGGGTCCAGACGGCGCGGGTCGGTCGCGTGACGGCGCTTCCACCTCCGGAAGCGGTCATACCGCACCGGGATCCCTTCCTGCTGCTGACCGAGGTGACCGAGCTCGTCGAGGGGGAGCGGGCCGTCGGGTACTGGCAGTTGACGGGCGACGAACCCTTCTTCGCTGGGCACTTCCCGGGCCGCCCCACCCTTCCGGGCGTCCTGATGTGCGAGTCGATCGCCCAGTTGGGCGCATACGCCCTGCTCAGCCGCCCTGACCTCGCGGGGCGCCTGGCCCTCTTCGGCGGCCTGGACGGCGTCAGGTTCCGGCGCCAGGTGCTACCCGGCGAACGGTTGGACCTGGAGGTCGACCTTGGCCGGGTGTCGGCCAGGGCCGGAAGGGGAACCGGTCGTGCGCTCGTTGACGGCGAGGAGGCCTGCCGATGCGACCTCCTGTTCGTCTTCGTGAAGGACGACCCTTCGTGAAGGCCGACTGAACCCATCCGTGTCGTCGGCTGGGGCCGACGGAAGCGGCGCTCAGGCCGGGGCGATCACCAGGCTGCCGTTGTGGCCGCCGAACCCGAACGAGTTGGACATCGAGATTCCGGGCTCCCACGGGGCGGGCGATCCGGTCACCAGGTCGATCGGTGGCATCTCGGGGTCTGCGGTTGCGTAGCCGGCCGTGGGCGGGATGAGCCCCCTACCCATGGCGAGAACGACTGCGACGGCTTCGATCGCACCGGCGGCACCCAGGGCATGTCCGGTGATTCCCTTCGTGGAGGTCACCAGCGGGCCATCGCCGCCGAACACCTCGGCCATGGCGAAGGCCTCGGCCATGTCGTTCAGCGGGGTGGAGGTGCCGTGGGCGTTGATGTGGCGGATCTGGTCTGGTTCCACCTCAGCCTCCTCCAGGGCGAGGCGCATGCAGGTGATCGCCCCGACCCCGCCCGGAGAGGGTGCGGTGATGTGGTGGGCATCGGCGGTGCTCGCCCCACCGAGGATCTCGGCCTGGATGGTGGCACCGCGTTCGACCGCCATGTCCCACTCCTCCAGGACCATGATCCCGGCGCCCTCGCCCATGACGAAGCCGTCACGTTCGGCGTCGAACGGGCGCGAGATGCCTACCGAGGAGAATGCGGTCATGTTCGTGAAGCCGGCTATGGCCGTCTCAACGAAGGGTGCCTCGCTGCCGCCCGCCAGCACCACGTCGCAACGCCCGTGGGCGATGAGCCGTGCGGCGTTGGCGAGTGCATGGGTTCCAGCTGCGCACGCCGTGCACGTGTTCTCGGCCGGCCCCTGGAAGCCGTGCCGCATCGAGACGGCTGCCGGAGCGGCGTTGGGCATCATCATCGGCACCATGAATGGCGACACCCGACGGGAGCCCTTCTCGTGCATGACCAGGATCTGTTCCTCGAGCGTGGCGATGCCACCGATGCCGGTACCGATGAACACACCCCGTCGGAATGAGTCTGCGGTCAGGTCGCCGGCCTGTTCGAGCGCCATGTCCGCAGCGGCTATGGCGAACTGGGTACACCGGTCGCTGCGACGGACCGCCTTCGGGTTCTCGAAGTGGGGTGAGGGATCGAAGTCGTGGACCCGACGGTCACCCTCTGGGGCATCTCCGCAGAGGCCCTCCCAGAAGGCGTCGGTGCCGATGCCACAGGAGGCGACTACGCCCATTCCCGTGACAGCGACCCGACGGCGGGTCATCAGAGCTTGCCGACGACGAGGTCGTAGGCGCCACCGATCGTGGTGATGCCCTCGAGCTCCTCCTCCTCAACCGTCACGCCGAACTCCTCCTCGAGCGACATGATCAGCTCGACCAGGTCGAGGCTGTCGGCGTCGAGGTCGTCGGCAAACGAGGCCTCCTTGGTGACCTTCGCAGCGTCGACCGAGAGGACCTCCACTGCGCACTTCGTGAATCGTTCGAAATTCTCTTCGCTCACCGTATTGCTCCGTTTCTCATCGGTGATCCGTACCCCCTCACCCTACGGCGGTCAGGCGGCTCGGAGAATGCACCGGCGTCCTGACGCCCGGTCGCTCTTGTCACAACTCGATGGTCCGTCAGTGGGGGCTCAACCCATGAACAGGCCACCATCCACCGGGAGCACGGCTCCGGTGACGTAGGCGGCGGCATCCGACGCCAGGAAGGTCACTGCGGCCGCCACCTCGTCGGCCTGTCCCAGGCGGCCCAGGGGCACCGCCTCCGCATAGGCGGCCTGCTGGTCCTCGGGGAGGGCTGCGAGCATGTCGGTCAGGATCGGGCCGGGGGCCACCACGTTGACCGTCACGTTCCGGCTGGCGAACTCCTTTGCCAGGGAGCGGCCCAGACCCACCAGACCCGCTTTCGAGGCGGCGTAGTTGGCCTGACCGGTCTGGCCGATCCTCCCGGCGATCGAGGAGACCAGGATGATCCGACCCCACCGGGCCTTCATCATCATCCTGACCGCCCGGCGGGCCGTCCTGAAGGCTCCGATCAGGTTGGCGTCGATCACGTCGGTGAAGTCCTCGTCCGACATCCGGAGCACCAGGCCGTCACGGGTGATGCCGGCGTTGGCCACGAGCACCTCGACCGGGCCGAGCTGCTCTTCAATGGCTGCAAAGGCGGCGTCCACCGTTGCCGAGTCAGTCACGTCGCAGGGAACGGCGAGGATCCCGGCGTCGACCAGTTCGGCTGGTGACTCGCCCCGACACGTCACGGCCACCCGGTGGCCATCGGCGGCGAACGCGAGCGCACAGGCCAGTCCGATTCCCCGGTTGCCGCCGGTGACCAGCACTACTCGGCTCATGTCGTTCTCCAGGGGTTCGTCGTCATCTGTCAGGTGGCCCGTAGCCAGGCGATCGGCTTGGAGGAACTCACCCGTTCGGTCTCCACGGCCAGCCAGCCCATCAGCTCACCGGCGAACGGGGAGTGGACCTCCTCGGCGCCGATGTGGCCCAGGAGTGCTCCGGCAGCCACCTGATGGCCGGCCTCCAGACCCGGCACCGGCGTGAACACCCCTGCACACGGGCTGACGACCATCCGGTCCGTGGCGAAGAGGTGTTCCCCCTCGTGGGACTCTCCGCCGACGTCCGGTGGCACAGCCAGGGCCTCCAGGAGGGTGTCGAGGTGGTCGGGCGTGTTCACCGTCAGGCGCAACGCCCCCTTCAGGCTCCGCTTCACGAGGCCTGTCAGGACGCTGCCCGGGCCCAGCTCCACGAAGGTGGTGAAGCCTTCCCCGGCCAGGGTCTGGAGCGTCTGGGACCAGCGCACGGGGCTGCAGAGCTGGGCGTTCATGAGCGCCCGCCAGGTGGCCGGGTTGGAATGGATGCCTCCATCCACGTTGGCCACCACGACGCCGTCGGGTGCCCGCAGTTCGGTCCGGTCGATGGCCTCGCCGAGACGGTCCCTGGCCGGCGACATGAAGGGGGTGTGGAAGGCGCCCGAGACCTCCAGTCCTGCCACCCGCTTTGCGCCACGGTCCCTGGCGGCGTCACCTGCGGCGGCCACGGCATCGGGAGAACCGGCGATGACCACCTGTCCCGGAGCGTTGTAGTTGGCTACCCAGACGGAATCGTCGACCTCTGTGCATGCCTCCTCGACGCCGGTGTCGTCCAGGCCCAGGACCGCCGCCATGGTGCCGACCGGGTCCTCGGCGGCTGACTGCATGGCCTCTCCTCGTTCCACGACCAGTGCCACGGCGTCGTGGAAGTCGAGTGCGCCGGCGGCGGTGAGGGCGCTGTATTCGCCCAGGCTGTGTCCGGCGTGGCCTGCTGCGTCGATGCCCAGTCGGGCCACGGCGTCCAGGATGACCATGCTCGTCACGAAGGTCGCCAACTGGGCGTTGCGCGTGTCACGCAGCTCATCGGCGTCGGCCTCCAGAAGGAGGTGTGCGACATCGCGACCTGCCGATTCGGAAGCCTCGGCGACCAGTTCCCAGGAGGGGTGGTCGGACCACGGGACGCCCATGCCGGGCTGTTGGGAGCCCTGACCTGAGTACGTGAAGGCGATCATCGTGGGTCTCCTGGGGCGGTCGTGCTGCGGCACGGCCGTGTCGAGGCCTGCGGGCGGAAGTGCGGTCCATAGTGTGGCCCATGGGCGGCTCCAATGGGAGCGTCGGCGGATCAGGTCCTGATGGGCGGGAGGACACGGGAGGTGGGGAACCACCCACCGGTAGGCTCGGAGCATCGCCCGGGTGGCGGAATTGGCAGACGCGGAGGACTCAAAATCCTCTGGCCGAAAGGTCGTGCGGGTTCAAGTCCCGCCCCGGGCACCAGTTGATGGAACGGCGGTCCGGTGGCCCCCTGACGCGCCGCCGGGGCCGGCGATCCGGTTCCCGTACACTTGTCGGTCCCATGGTACGACCGGTAGTGGAACGACGGCTCACGGCGCTCGGCAGCCGTCTGGCGCGCCTCCGCGACGACCTGTCGGTCGCCGAGGAGCAGTTGGCCCACTTCGTCGCAGACGCCGATGACGCACGGGTCAGGTCGCTGCTCTCCGAGACGGCCATCTCGGAGCGGGAGCACCGTGGTGCGGAGCGCCATGTCGCGACGATGGCACTCCACCGGGGCGAGTTGGTGGCGGAGATCCAGCGGTTGGAGGCCGCCCAGGACGAACTTCTGGACCGTCTCACAAGCGATGGTTGACCCGCTCGGGGCAATGGACGTGGGCGCCGGCTCCGGGGTGGCGGACGGCAGGGTGAGGGTGGTCCTGGCAGAGGACGAGGCCATCATCCGGCTGGACCTGAAGGAGACCCTGGAGTGCGAGGGCTACGAGGTGGTCGGTGACACGGGTCGTGGAGACCACGCAGTGGAGCTCGTCGGCGAGTTGGACCCCGACGTGGTCATCCTGGACGTGAAGATGCCGGGACTGGACGGGATCGAGGCCGCCCGCCGTATCGCCGCCTCCCACGACACCGCCGTCGTGATCCTGACCGCCTTCAGCCAGCGAGACCTCATAGACCGGGCCATCGAGGCCGGGGCGTTGGCGTACCTCGTCAAGCCCTTCAGCCGGTCGGAACTGGTGCCGGCTGTGGAGATCGCCAGGGCCCGGCACCGCGAGATGAGGGCGCTGACCGACCAGGCGCGGACCATGGCAGAGAGGCTCGAGGCCCGGAAGGTGCTGGACCGGGCCAAGGGGGTGCTGATCGACGATGCGGGGCTGTCCGAGGGTGACGCCTTCCGCTTCATCCAGACCTCTGCCATGTCGGGCCGCCGGACGATGGTCGACGTGGCCAGGGCGGTCATCTCCGACGGCCTTCGCCCCTGACCCGGAGATCCCGACGGGAGGCGGTCCGGCAGCGGTGCCCGTCACAGGGCCCGCGGTATGGTCCGGCCGGTGTCCGGCCTACTGATCCTCGACGGCAACTCCCTCACCTACCGGGCGTTCTTTGCCATCCCACGCGACATGGTGACCGGCTCCGGACAGGAGACGAACGCCGTCTTCGGTTTCACCCAGATGCTCACGACGCTCCTGCGCGAGCACGAACCAGATGGTCTGGTGGTGGCCTTCGACAGGCCGGGAGGCACCTTCCGCCATGACCGGCTGCCCTCCTACAAGGCGAACCGGGAGCGGCAGGAGGACAGCCTCTACCAGCAGCTGGACCTCGTGGAGGAGCTGGTGGACGCCCTGGGTTTCGTGGCGGTGGGCGCTGAGGGCTTCGAGGCCGATGACGTGATCGCCACCCTCGCCACGGTCGCCGCCGACGCGGGCCGGGACGTCACCATCGTCACCGGAGACCGGGACAGCTACCAACTGGTGGCGGACCCGTACGTCCGGGTGCTCTACAACAAGCGGGGCGTGTCCGACTACGCCCTCTACGACGAGGCGGGCATCCTCGAGCGAACCGGTGTGCGCCCCGTTGACTACGTCGCCTATGCCGCCCTTCGGGGTGATCCCTCGGACAACCTTCCCGGCGTTCCGGGTGTCGGGGAGAAGACGGCGGCGAAGCTGATCAATGCCTATGGCGGGCTGGACGGCGTGTTCGCAGCCGCATCGGAGCAGACGCCCAAGTTGGGACAGAACCTTCGGGAGAACGAGGCCCTGGCCCGCCTGAACGAGGAGATGATGGTCCTGGTACGCGATGTGCCCCTCGGTCTGGGAATCGACGACATGGCACGACGGCCGGTGGACATGGAGCGCTCGGGAGGCCTCCTGGAGGTGCTCGAGCTGAGCCGTGCCAGGGAGAACCTCGGCCCACTCCTTGGTGTGGACTTCGGCGGTGCGTCCGATGTTCCCGGTGTGCCCGCTGGCGACCTGGAGGTGGTCGTCGAGCGGTGTGCCGACCCGGACGCTGTTCTGGTGGCCATACGGGCGCTCTCTGGTTCGACGTTCGGAATGGCCACGGTGGAGGGCCCCTCGAAGGACGGGACCGGTCCCGGCCTCGGCGGGGGCATTTCGTTCTCCGATGGCGGGCGGGCCTGGTGGATCGACGAGGACCTGCTCGTCGACACAGCGGATTCGATCAGGGCCCTGCTCGGGCCGGAGGGACCGGGGGTGGTAGCCCACGACGCCAAGCCCACGCTGCGTGCCCTCGGGCGACTGGGGCTCGACGAGGTGGTGCTCACAATGGATACCGCCGTGGCCGCCTACCTCCTGGACCCGACCGAGGCCGGCTACGACCTGGGGAAGCTGCTCGAGCGGCACGACGGCCGCCGGCTGGGCGACCTCGGACCTCCGGACGGGCAACTGGACCTCTCGGGAGAGGAATCGGATCCGGCTGCCGAGGCGGGCGCCCGGGCAGCGGCGGCATGCAACCTGCTGGCACCGCTCGAGGCGGGTCTGGAGGCCCAGGGTCTGCAGGACCTCAACGCCACCCTCGAGGTGCCCCTCGTCGCCGTTCTGGCCAGGATGGAGGAGTTGGGCATCGGCGTGGATCGGGCCGAGTTGGCACGCCTACGCGACAGCCTGACGTCGGACTGCGAGCGGCTGCGTGGGATGGTGCACGAGGCCGCCGGGGAGGAATTCAACGTGAACTCCACCCCGCAACTCCGCGAGGTGCTCTTCGAGAAGCTGGAACTCACCCCGGGCAAGAAGACCAAGACCGGCTACTCCACCGATGCGGCGACCCTGGAACGACTGAGGGGGGACCACCCGATCGTCGGGCACCTGCTGGCATACCGGGAGGTCGAGAAGCTCCGCTCCACCTACGGGGAGGGCCTGCTCGCGGCGGTGGGACCGGGCGATCGCATCCGGGCCACCTTCAACCAGATGGTTGCCAGGACGGGGCGTCTCAGCTCCGATGCCCCGAACCTCCACAACATCCCGGTGCGGACAGAGGCCGGACGTGCCTTCCGGAAGGCCTTCGTCCCATCGGAGGGCAGGTCCCTCCTGGTGGCCGACTACAACCAGATCGAGTTGCGCTGCATAGCCCACCTCGCCGACGACCCGGGCCTCATCGCAGCGTTCGAGGCCGGGGACGACGTACACACCGCCGTAGCGTCCCGAACCTGGGGCGTCGAAGCGTCCGAGGTGACCACGGAGTTGCGGAACAGGGCGAAGATGGTCGCCTACGGGCTGGCCTACGGGATGGAGGCCTACGGCCTGGCCCAGCGCCTCGGATCGACGGTCGACGAGGCGGCCGAGATCCTGGAGTCCTACTTCGCGGCTTTCCCGGCCATACGGGCCTACATGGACCGGACGGTGGCAGAGGCCCGCCAGAAGGGCTATACCGAGACCCTCTTTGGTCGGCGTAGGCGGATACCCGAGCTGTCGTCCTCCAACTACAACGTCAGGCTGGCGGCGGAACGCCAGGCGATGAACGCCGGCATACAGGGTCTGGCGGCCGACGTCTTCAAGGTGGCGCTGGTCCGCATCGACCGTTCGCTTCGCGACTCCGGGTCCGATTCGACCCTCGTCCTGCAGGTGCATGACGAGGTGATCCTGGAGGTGCCGCCGGAGGAGCTCTCCGATGTGGAGGCCATGGTCCGGGCGGTTATGACCGGCGCCTACGAGCTCCGGGTGGAGCTGGCCGTGGAGGTGGCCGTGGGAGCCACCTGGGCCGACGCCAAGGGGTGAGCGACGAAGCCGTGCCCGGAGGGGACGGGGGCCACTGGTTCGAGGAGGTCGCAGACCACCTGGGTGCCGCCTACCTCCGCTATTCGTTCACCTACGGCACGGTGTCCGAGGTGGATGCCCTGGTGGCTGCGCTGGACCTCAGCCCCGGCCAGCGGATCCTGGACGTCGGTTGTGGCCCGGGCCGCCACGCCCTCGAGCTGGCCGGGCGGGGATTCCAGGTGGTCGGCATCGACATCTCGTCCACCTTCATCGACCTGGCCCGTGACGGCGCCCCGGAGGGAGCGTCCTTCGTCGTCGGTGATGCCAGACGGATGGACTTCGACTCCGAGTTCGATGCCGTCATCTCGTTGTGCCAGGGAGCTTTCGGCCTGGCGGGTGGTCCGGGATCCGACCAAGGGGTGGTGGACCCGGATGGAGCGATCCTGGAGCGGCTCGTGGCGGCAGCCAGGCCGGGCGGAGGAGTGGCCCTGACCGCCTTCTCCGCCTACTTCCAGGTTCGGTTCCTGGAGGATGGCGACACCTTCGATGCCGGTACGGGTGTGAATCTGGAGAGGACGGTGCTCCGGGACCTGGACGGCGCCGAGGTGGAGACGGAGTTGTGGACGACGTGCTTCACCCCACGGGAGTTGCGGCTTCTCTGCGACCGGGCAGGCCTGGAGGTGGCGGAGATCCGCTCGGTGAGACCGGGGGACTATTCGGATAGGCCGCCCGACCTGGAACATCCGGAGTTCCTGGTGGTGGGTCGCCGGCGGCCATGAAGGCGGTGGTTCCGGGCCCTGAGGTGCTGATTGACGTGTCGTGGTCCTCGGTGGTGGTTCCGGGCGCTGTAGGAGGGGTCCGCCGGTAGGCTCTCCCGGTCCGATCTGCGTGATTCCGCGCTCCCGGACTGTCCTGTCCACCTACTCCCATCCGACGAGAAGAACACGTGTCCGACACCACCTTGACAGCAGCCATCCTCGCATCCCCGCCAATGGGGACGTTTGACGAGAACGGCGACTACATCCCCCGATCCATCACCGAGAACGACCTCGGCTCGTTGACCCTGGAGGAGGCCTACTCGGCCACCATGGTCGACGTTGAGAACGGTCAGCTCGTAGAGGGCACGGTCGTCCGGGTCGACAAGGACGAGGTCCTCCTCGACATCGGCTACAAGTCGGAGGGCGTGATCCCACCCCGGGAGCTCTCTATCCGCAACGGCGTGGATCCCAGCGAGGTGGTGACCCTCGGCGAGAAGATCGAAGCGGTGGTCCTCCAGCGCGAGGACAAGGACGGTCGTCTGGTCCTCTCCAAGAAGCGTGCCCAGTACGAGCGTGCCTGGGGTCGGATCGAGGAGATCCAGCAGGATGACGGGATCGTCTCCGGCACCGTCATCGAGGTCGTCAAGGGCGGTCTCATCGTCGACATCGGCCTCCGTGGATTCCTGCCCGCATCCCTCGTGGACCTGCGTCGCGTCCGCGACCTGCAGCCCTTCATGGGCTCCACGATCGACGCCAAGATCATCGAGTTGGACAAGAACCGCAACAACGTGGTCCTGTCCCGCCGGGCATGGCTCGAGGAGACCCAGAAGGAGAAGCGTGAGGAGTTCCTCCACAACCTCCGTCCGGGCGAGATCCGCAAGGGTGTCGTGTCCAGCGTGGTCAACTTCGGTGCCTTCGTGGACCTGGGTGGCATGGACGGCCTGGTCCACGTCTCGGAACTCTCCTGGAAGCACGTCGACCATCCCGGTTCGGTCGTCAGCGTTGACGACGAGATCGAGGTCCAGGTCCTTGAGGTGGACCTCGGCAGGGAGCGCATCAGCCTCTCGCTGAAGGCCACCCAGCAGGATCCGTGGCGAGAGTTCGCCGGTGCCCACCAGGTGGGTGAGCTTGTCTACGGCCGGGTCACGAAGCTGGTTCCGTTCGGATCCTTCGTGCAGGTGGGTGACGGCATCGAGGGCCTCGTGCACATCTCTGAGATGTCGGCCCACCACGTGGAGCTGCCCGAGCAGGTGGTCACCCCCGGTGAGGAACTCTGGGTGAAGATCATCGACCTCGACCTCCAGCGTCGGCGGATCAGCCTCTCGATCAAGCAGGCCGCCGAAGGTGGCATCGTGGCGGCCGAGTACCAGGAGCACTTCGGCGAGCATGCCTACGACGACGAAGGCAACTTCATCGGTGGCGAGAGCTCGGAGGGTCAGGAGGCCTGGGCTGACCTGTACGCCGAGACCACAGGCGAGGGCGATCCGGCTGCCGAGGGCGAACCTGTAGTGGACGACGCTGCTGAGTCCGTCGAGGTCCTTGAAGCCACTGAGGTAGAGGTGGAGGTTGTCGAAGCCGTCGCGGCGGTCGAGGACGCCCCTGCAGAAGAGGCTGCCGTCGAGGCCGTCGAGGCCGTCGAGGCCGTCGAGCCGGAGACCACCGGGGTCTGAACCGACCCGGGGCGCCGAGAGATCGACCCTGAGTGTGCTGGAGATAGGGCTCACCGGAGGAATCGGCTCGGGCAAGTCCACCGTGGCAGCGATGCTGGTGGAGCGCGGAGCGATCCTGCTGGACGCTGACGCCATCGTCCGGGACCTGCAACTCCCGGGCATGCCGGTCCTAGCGTCCATGGTGGAGCGCTGGGGCGATCGGATCCTGGACGACGCAGGTGGCCTGGACCGCCAGGCGGTCGCCGACATCGTGTTCGCCGACCCGGACGAGCTGGCTGCCCTGAACGCCATCGTCCACCCGGCTGTGGGCGACGAGATGACCCGCCGGCGTGGGGAGCTGGCCGCCACCGACGCCACCGTCATCCTGGACATACCCCTGCTCGTGGAATCGGGCCACAGGGGCCTGGCTGGGGTCGTCGTGGTCGACGTGGACCCGGAGGTGGCCGTTGAACGCCTGGTGTCCGGTAGGGGCTTCACCGCTGTCGACGCCCGGAACCGGATCTCAAGGCAGGCCTCGCGCTCCGAGCGGCTGGAGCGGGCCGACCTGCTCGTGGACAACAGCGGGGACCTCGAGCAACTCGCCCACCAGGTGGACCTGGCATGGGCCTGGATCGACACGTTGGAACGTCCGGAGCCGGGTGCAGAGGTGCGTCGGATCGGCAGCCGGGCCGAGGACGGGTGAATCCCGGACAGCCGGCGGACCGGGGCTCCTGAGGGCCGGTGGGTACCATCCCCTGATGGCCGCCCCGACATCACCGAGCGACCCTTCCGGGCCGTCCACCGGGAAGGTCGGACCGTCCCGGGGCCAGGCATTCAGGGTGGTGGCCCCGTTCCAGCCGGCGGGCGACCAGCCGAAGGCCATCGAGGAACTCAGTGACGGGATCCTGGGCGGCGAACGGTTCCAGACGCTGCTGGGCATCACGGGTAGCGGCAAGAGCGCCACGATCGCATGGACCATCGAACGGGTGCAGCGGCCCACGCTGGTGATCGCGCCGAACAAGGCGTTGGCGGCCCAGTTGGCCAACGAACTCCGGGAGTTCTTCCCCGACAACCGGGTGGAGTACTTCGTCTCCTACTACGACTACTACCAGCCCGAGGCGTACCTGCCTACGTCCGACACGTTCATCGAGAAGGACTCCTCGGTGAACGACGAGATCGACAGGCTGAGGCACTCCACCACCGCCTCGCTGCTCACCCGTCGGGACACGATCGTCGTCGCATCGGTTTCGTGCATCTACGGGCTGGGTTCGCCCGAGCACTACGAGGGCCAGCTCCTGGTGCTGGAGGTGGGCGTCGAGGTCGATCATCGGGCCACCCTCGGGCGTCTCGTCGACATGCATTACGAGCGCAACGACATGGTGCTGGAGCGTGGCCGTTTCCGGGTGAAGGGCGACACGCTGGAGATCCATCCCGCCTACGAGAAGACGGCCTTCAGGGTCTCCCTCTTCGGCGACCTGATCGAGGCGATCACCGAGGTGGATCCCCTCACCGGCGACCACATTCGTCAACTGGACGAGCTGGTGGTGTTCCCGGCCACCCACTACATGGCAGACGCTCCCAACATCCGCAGGGCGATCGTCGGCATCGAGGCCGAGCTGGGTGTTCGACTGGCGGAGTTCGAGGCCGACGGCAGCCTGCTGGAGGCGCAGCGTCTGCGGATGCGCACCGAGTACGACCTGGAGATGCTGGCGGAGCTGGGTTACTGCAGCGGCGTTGAGAACTACTCGATGCACCTGGATGGCCGGTCCTACGGAGATCGGCCGTACACCCTCCTGGACTACTTCCCCGACGACTTCCTGGTCGTCCTGGACGAGTCGCACGTAGCCGTTCCCCAGTTGCACGGCCAGTACGCGGGTGACCGGAGCCGCAAGAAGACCCTCGTCGAGCACGGCTTCCGGCTGCCCTCAGCAGCGGACAACAGGCCGCTCACCTTCGAGGAGTTCACCGGCCGGGTCGGGCAGGTCCTGTTTCTCTCGGCCACCCCCGGAGCCTGGGAGCTCGAGGCCAGCAGTCGGGTGGTGGAGCAGATCGTCCGACCCACCGGGCTGATCGACCCGGAGGTGATGGTCAGGCCCACGAAGGGCCAGATCGACGACCTGCTGGAGATGATCGCCCAGCGGGTGGAGGCCGAACAGAGGGTCCTGGTGACCACGCTCACCAAGAAGATGGCCGAGGACCTCACCGACTACCTGTTGGAGCAGGGGGTGCGGGTGCGATACCTGCACTCCGACGTGGACACGGTGCAGCGCATCGAGATCCTGAGGGACCTTCGGCTCGGGGAGTTCGACGTCCTGGTCGGAATCAACCTCCTTCGCGAGGGCCTCGACCTGCCCGAGGTGTCCCTCGTGGCGATCCTGGACGCCGACAAGGAGGGCTTCCTCCGGAGCGAGACCTCGCTCGTGCAGACCATCGGTCGGGCCGCCCGCAACGTGGATGGCGAGGTCGTCATGTACGCCGATTCGGTGACCCCCTCGATGCAGCGGGCCATCGGCGAGACGATGCGACGCCGGAACATGCAGAAGGCGTACAACCTGGAGCACGGCATCGACCCGCAGACGGTTCGTAAGGCGGTGAGCGACATCCTGGAGATGATCCGGCCGGGTTCGAAGGCCGCCACCTCTGCTGGCCGGCGGCGTCGTACCGAGCGCCTGGTGCAGGACTTCGCCTCGATGGGCATGGACGACCTGCAGCGCCTCCTGTCCACCCTCGAGCAGGAGATGGGCGAGGCGGCTGCGGACCTCAGGTTCGAGTACGCGGCCAGGCTCCGGGATGAGATCAGGGAGATCGAACGGGAACTCCGGGACCTTTCCGAGGCGGTCTGAGCATGCTCCCGCACGGTCCTGACCTTCTCGGCGCGACTCCGCCCACCGGGCAGTGGCGTCCGTCGGTGCAGGCATAGGCTCCCCGGCGATGTCCGAACGGTTGATCGTCAAGGGTGCACGTGAGCACAACCTCAGGGACGTGGACCTGGATCTCCCGCGGGACCGACTGATCGTCTTCACCGGCATCTCCGGATCAGGGAAGTCTTCGCTGGCCTTCGACACCATCTATGCGGAGGGCCAGCGTCGCTACGTGGAATCGCTCTCGGCGTACGCCCGGCAGTTCCTCGGGCAGATGGACAAGCCGGACGTGGACTTCATCCTCGGACTCTCGCCGGCGATCTCGATCGACCAGAAGAGCGCTTCGCGCAATCCGCGGTCCACCGTCGGCACCATCACAGAGGTCTACGACTACCTTCGCCTGCTCTACGCCCGGATCGGCATACCGCATGACCCGGAGACCGGCGAGCGCCTCGTCAGGCAGACCCCGCAGCAGATCGTGGACCGGGTACTCGAGATGCCCGAAGGCACCCGGTTCCAGGTCCTGGCGCCGGTGGTGCGTGGGCGCAAGGGCACCTACGACACCCTCCTGTCGGACCTGGCGGCGCAGGGCTTCAGCCGTGCGATCGTGGATGGGGAGCCGCACGACCTCGGCGACGGGGTGGACCTGGCCCGCTACGAGATGCACACGATCCAGGTGGTGGTCGACCGCCTGGTACTGCGTGACGGCCTGGAGCGCCGCCTCACCGAATCCATGGAGACGGCCCTCGCCCTCGCCGAGGGGATCGCCGAGATCCAGGTGGTTCCACGAGACGGCGAGGTGGACGAGGACGGGCAGCCGGTCGAGCCCCGGACCATCGTGTTCAGCCAGCACCTCTCCCGGCCCAGCGACGGCCGGTCCTTCGAGGACCTGGCGCCCCGGAACTTCTCCTTCAACAGCCCCTACGGGGCATGCGGCCACTGCAACGGCCTCGGATCGGTCTTCGAGGTGGATGCCGACCTGGTTGTCCCCAACCCCGACCTGAGCCTCTCGGAGGGGGCCATCGCCCCGTGGTCCGGTGGTCGGAACCGCTATTTCGCCCGTCTCATCGAAGCAGTCGCCGAGGACCAGGAGATCGATCCTGAGGCGTCCTGGCGGAAGCTCCCGGCGAAGCAGCGCAAGGTCCTCATGGAGGGGGGCATCGGGGGGCGGGTGAAGGTCAGGTACAAGAATCGGTTCGGTCGTTCCCGTGTCTACTCGGCCAACTTCGAAGGGGTGATGCCCTACCTGCGACGTCGTCACCAGGAGGCCGAGACGGACGTGCAGCGGGACCAGATCGAGGGCTACATGCGCCAGGTTGCCTGCCCGGACTGCGGTGGAGCCCGCCTCAACCCCCTCTCGCTGGCCGTGACGATCGACGGGCACTCCCTGTCAGAGGTCTGTGGGCTGTCCATCGCCGATGCCGCCGGGGTCCTGAACGGACTGGAGTTGACTGATCGGGAGTCCACAATTGCCGAACAGGTCCTGAAGGAGGTCAACGCCCGGCTGGGCTTCCTGCTGGACGTGGGCCTCGACTACCTCAGCCTGTCCCGGTCGGCGGCCACCCTGGCCGGTGGGGAGGCGCAGCGCATCCGCCTGGCGTCCCAGATCGGCAGCGGCCTCGTCGGGGTGCTGTACGTGCTCGACGAGCCGTCCATCGGCCTCCACCAGCGCGACAACCGTCGCCTCATCGAGACCCTCGAACGACTCAGGGACATAGGCAACACTGTGATCGTCGTGGAGCACGACGAGGAGACCATCCGGGCTGCCGACCACGTGGTCGACATAGGCCCGGGGGCGGGGGAGCACGGCGGCGAGATCGTCCACTCCGGTGGCCTCGAGGGACTCCTCGGATCGGAGCGTTCCCTCACCGGCCAGTACCTGTCGGGCAGCAGGGTAATCCTGGTGCCGCAGGTCCGGCGGCCCGCCGATGGCGGCAGCCTCCGGGTGCGGGGTGCCCGGGAGAACAACCTGCGGGACATCCAGGTGGAGTTCCCATTGGGATGCTTCGTGGCGGTCACCGGCGTCTCCGGATCTGGCAAGTCGACGCTGGTGAACGAGATCCTGCACAAGGCCCTCATGCAGAAGGTGTACCGCTCCAAGGTGCCGCCGGGGCTGCACACGGCCATGGAGGGTGCGGACCTGGTCGACAAGGTCATCAACATCGACCAGGCGCCGATCGGTCGGACGCCCCGCTCCAACACCGCCACCTACACCGGGGTCTTCGACCACGTCAGGAAGCTCTTCGCCAAGACCGAGGAGTCCAGGATCAGGGGCTACCAGCCCGGCCGCTTCAGCTTCAACGTGAAGGGCGGTCGGTGTGAGTCCTGTGCGGGTGACGGCACGATCAAGATCGAGATGCACTTCCTGCCCGACGTCTACGTCGCCTGCGAGGTCTGCAAGGGGCAGCGCTACAACAGGGACACCCTGGACATCCGGTTCAAGGGCCGGACCATTGCCGACGTGCTGGACATGTCCTGTGACGAGGCGCTCGACTTCTTCCACAACCAGCCTGCGATCACCCGCCACATGCAGACACTCGTGGACGTGGGGCTGGGCTACGTGCGGCTCGGGCAGTCGGCGCCCACCCTGTCGGGCGGGGAGGCCCAGCGGGTGAAGCTGGCCAGCGAGTTGGCCAGGCGACCTACCGGCCACACGGTCTACATCCTGGACGAACCCACCACGGGGCTCCACTTCGAGGACGTACGCAAGCTCCTGGGCGTGCTGAACCGGCTCGTCGACAACGGCAACACCGTCATCGTCATCGAGCACAACCTGGACGTCATCAAGACTGCCGACTGGCTGGTGGACCTCGGCCCGGAGGGAGGCGGCGGTGGTGGTGCCGTGATCGCCGTCGGCACTCCGGAACAGGTGGCAGAGGTGTCGGGGAGCTACACCGGCCAGTTCCTCGCCGGGATGCTGACCTGACCGGCCCGTTCTGGGCCTGAGGATGGTCAGGTGATCGAGAGCATCCTGTCGAGGGCGACCCTGGCCCACCCGGCGGTCTCGGCGTCCACCGTGATCCTGTTCTCGACCTGACCCTCGCCGACCCGACCGTTACACGGTGGGCGTACGGCCCATACCCTCTGTCGATGGTCGACCGTCCAGCAGCGGGCACCGTGCCTGACGCACCGGGGTCCTACCAGTTCCGGGACGCTGAGGGCCGCGTCCTGTACGTGGGCAAGGCCAAGAGCCTCCGCAACCGCCTGAACAGCTACTTCGGGCGTCGCGAGACGATGGCCAACCGGACGGCCCAGATGCTCGACGAGGCTACGACGGTGGAGTGGATCCAGGTCGCCAACGAGCTCGAGGCCCTGATGTTGGAGTTCAACCTCATCCAGGAGCACAGGCCGCGCTTCAACGTGGATCTGAAGGACGACAAGTCATACCCGTTCCTGGCGGTCACGGTGGGCGACGAGTGGCCGCGGCCGATGGTCACCCGGGGAAGGCGAAAGCGCGGCGTGAGGTACTTCGGGCCGTACGGCCATGCCGGAGCCATCCGCGAGACCCTGGACCTCCTCCTGAGGACCTTCCCCGCCCGGACCTGCACCGACTCCAAGTTCGCGACCCACCAGCGAATGGGAAAGCCGTGCCTCCTCTTCCACATCGAGAAGTGCAGCGGCCCGTGCGTCGGCGAGGTGACACACGAGGACTACGACGGGATCGTGAACGCCCTCCTGAGGTTCCTGGACGGGGACACCGATGAGGTCGTGGACCGTCTCAGGACGGAGATGGCCGATGCCTCGGCGGGTCTCGAGTTCGAGGTCGCCGCCCGGCTACGGGACCGCCTGGCCAGCGTCCAGAAGGTCCTGGAGAAGCAGCAGATGGTTGCCGCCAGGGACGAGGACCTGGACGTGATCGGCCTGGCGGGCGACGAGCTGGAGGCGGCGGCCCAGGTCTTCTATGTGCGTCGGGGACGCGTCGTGGGACGCAAGGGCTTCGTGGTGGACAGGGCCGACGACCTTGACGGCGGTCAGTTGGTGGCCGAGGTCGTATCGGCCCACTACCGGTCCGATCCGCCACGTGGGATACCGCGCGAGGTGCTGGTTCCGGACGAACCGGAGGGCGGTGCCCTGCTGGCAGAGTGGCTGGCTGTCGAGCGCGGCGCTCCGGTGACGATCCGGGTGCCGAAGCGCGGGGACCGGCGTTCCCTGCTGGAGACGGTCACCCGCAACGCCGAGGAGGAGTTCGTCCGGCACCGCCTGAAGCGTGCCGCCGACCACAACACCCGGGCCCGGGCCCTCAGCGAACTGCAGGAGGCCCTCGGCCTGCCGGAGGCCCCGCTGCGAATCGAGTGCTACGACATGAGCCACCTCCAGGGAACCGACTACGTGGGTTCCATGGTCGTGATGGAGGATGGCCTGCCCAGGACATCGGAGTATCGACGGTTCAAGATCAGGGAGGTCGACGGCAACGACGACTACGCGGCGATGGCCGAAGTTCTCACCCGACGCCTCACGGCCTTCCTGGAGGAGCAGGCGCTGCCCGTCGATGAGCGGCCCGGCCGTTTCTCGTATCCGCCGCAGCTTCTCCTGGTGGACGGGGGGAAGGGCCAGCTGGGGGTGGCCGAACGGGTGGTGGCCGACCTGGGCCTGGCCGCCCGCATCCCGGTGGCCTCGCTCGCAAAACAGCTCGAGGAGGTGTTCCGGCCGGGGTCGTCCGAACCGGTGAAGTTGGAGCGCGGCTCCGAGGGGCTCTACCTGCTGCAGAGGATCCGTGACGAGTCCCACCGGTTCGCCATCGACTACCACCGCCGACTCCGTTCGAAGCGCATGACGGGTTCGGTGCTGGATGGGATCCCCGGACTGGGTCCGGCCCGGCGGAAGCGACTGGTGGCGGTCTTCGGAGGTGTCAGGGCCGTCCAGAGGGCGCCTCTCGAGGACCTGGTCGCGCTCGGCTGGCTTCCCGACCCGGTCGCCGAGGCTGTGTTCGCCAAGGCCCACAGGCCGCAGTGACCGTCGGTCAGCCTCCGACCATCAGTCCTACGGCACCCACGGCCGCGACCATGCCGACGATCTGGGTCGCACTCATCCGTTCGCCCAGCACCGTCCGGGCCAGGAGGACGGTCATCGCCGGATAGAGGGCGCTTATCGTCGCGCTGAGGCTCAGCCGCCCATGGTTCACGGCAAGCAGGAACGCCAGGTTGCCTGCCATGTCGAAGACCCCTGCGGCCACGATGGCACCAAAGGCACCATCGGAGCGACGGGGAATCGGCGACCCACCGGAGCGTAGGACCAGGATCATGGCTAGGCCCGCCGACACGATCCGGGCGGCGACCAGCGGCCACGGTGTCGTGGTGGCGCTGGTGGCACCGATGGCGATTATGAATCCACCGAACCCCGCGCCGGCCAGCATCGCCTCCAGGACCAGTCCCCGCGACACCCTTCCGACATGGTCCGGAGTCGATGACACGAGGACGATGGCCAAGAAGCCGACCAGGATCCCGACGAGGCTCAACGTGGATAGCTGCTCGCCGGACACGACGCCCCACAGCACCGGGAAGGCGGCTGAACCGACAGCCGTTATGGGAGCCACGACGGCCATCGGCCCTCGCCCCAGGCTGTGGTAGAGGCAGGCGATGCCGACGCATCCGAACGCGCCGGCCAACCCGCCCAGGAGGAAGTCGCGCATCGTGAACGTGTCGGCCATGAACGGGGCGGTCAGGGCGATGAGGGCGAGCCCGATGATGTGGGAGGCCGACACGATCGCCAGCACCCGGGTGCGCCGCGCCGCCATTCCACCGAAGAAGTCGCCGGCGCCGAAGAGTGCAGCGGAAGCGAGGGCGAATACGGCTGCCATGGCGGCGGAGGCTATTGCCGGTACGGGCGACGGCCGTTGTCCGGGTGGTGGTGCTCCCGGGACGAAGCGTGTGGGACGCTCCCGGTATGGACGATGTGACCGATCCGTGGGAGCGACATGCCGGCTGGTGGCAGGAGGGCTTCACGGACGGTGCCGATGCCGAGTACACCGAGCAGATCCTCCCGCTGGCGGCGGACCTGCTGGCCGGTTACGACAGGGTCCTCGACGTCGGGGCCGGCGAGGGCCAGGTCAGCCGCGAGGCGGCCGCCGGGGGTGCCTCCACGACGATCGGAATGGACCCTTCCGCGGCGCAGGTTGTGGAGGCTGTGGCTCGCGGTGGTGGCCCTGCCTACCTGCGAGCCGGGGCAGATCGCATGCCGTTCGCGGACGCCACCTTCGACGCCGTGGTGGCCTGCCTCGTCTTCGAGCACATCGAGGCTCTGCACGATTCGGTCTCTGAGGTCGCCAGGGTGCTTCGACCCGGCGGAAGGTTCGCGTTCTTCCTGAACCACCCGATCCTGCAGACCCCGGGCAGTGGTTGGATCGACGACCAGATCCTTGATCCCCCGGAGCAGTACTGGCGGATCGGGCCGTACCTGGTCGAGTCGATCCAGTTGGAGGAGGTCAACCGGGACGTCTTCCTGCCGTTCGTGCACCGGCCGCTCAGCCGCTACGTGAACGCCATGGCCGACCACGGCCTGGTGCTGCGGCGCATGCACGAACCGGCACCCCCGGCGGGCTTCCTGGCCCGTGCATCGGAGTACCGCGAGGCAGCGACGATCCCACGCCTCCTGGTCCTGGTCGCCGAGCGGGAGGCCTGAGGGTCTGCGCCGCAGGGGGAGAGCAATCCGAGCGCCGTCTACGATGCTCCCATGAGCGACCTGCTGGTGATCACCGGCCTCTCGGGGGCGGGGCGCAGCGAGTTCGCCAAGGACCTCGAGGACCTCGGTTGGTTCGTCATCGACCGCCTCCCCCCGGAGATCAGTTCCAAGGTGGCGGCCCTGGCCCTCGGCGGCGGATCCACCTGGGATCGGGTGGCCTTCATCCTGAGGGCGGACCTGGCCGGTGGTGAGACGCTCCGGGCAGTGGACGAGTTGAGAGCGACGGGAGAACGCCTTCGGGTGGTCTTCCTGGACTGCTCTACCGAAGCCCTGGTACGCCGGTACGAGAGCAGCAGGCGCCCCCACCCGTTCCCGGTGGACAGTGGTCTCCAGGAGGCCATCGAGGCTGAAAGGGACGTCATGGAGCCCGTCCGGGCCGCCGCCGACCTGGTCCTGGATACCTCGGACCTGAACGTGCACGAACTCCGGGACAGGGTGTCGGCGCTCTACGGCGAGGTGGACGACCGTCCGATGCGGACGACCATCACGTCGTTCGGCTACAAGCACGGGCTGCCCAGGGATGCCGACCTCGTTTTCGACTGTCGGTTCCTCCCCAACCCACACTGGATCCCGGACCTGCGACCGTTGACCGGCCGTGACGGACCGGTGAGCGAGTACGTACTCAGCCACGACGCCACACAGGACTTCCTGGACCAGCTGGACGACATGCTGGCCGTCCTGATGCCGTCGTACCTGTCGGAGGGCAAGGCCTACCTGTCGGTGGCCTTCGGCTGCACGGGCGGTCGACACAGGTCGGTGGCCATCGCCGAGACGGTCGCCGAGATGCTCAGGGGCAGGGGCTTCGATCCGGTGGTCAGCCACCGAGACGTGGAGCGGTGAGCACCCCGCGTCGGGTCTGCGCCCTGGGCGGTGGCCACGGCCTGGCGACAAGCCTGCGGGCCATCCGGACCTATGCGGAGGAGGTCACGGCTGTGGTCTCCATTGCCGACGACGGTGGCTCCAGCGGACGGATCAGGGCATCGGAAGGCGGCCCGGCTCCGGGTGACCTCCGGCGCTGCTTCGAGGCCCTGGGTGACGGTTCGATGCTCACGGCCGAGCTTGGGTGGAGGTTCTCCGGCGGGGAACTGGATGGACACGCCCTCGGGAACCTCCTCATAGCGGGCCTCGTTGGTGCGGGTGACGACCTCATCGGTGCGCTGGACGAGGTGGGTCGCCTTGTGGGTGCCGTGGGCCGGGTGCTTCCGGCCACGAGCCGCCCGGTGGACCTGGTGGCCGACACCGGCGACTGGGAGGTGGAGGGGCAGGTGGCGGTGCACCGGGCATCCGGGATCGTGAGGCTGCGACTCGTGCCATCGGATGTCGAATCGCCACCGGAGGTGGCTGCGGCCATCACCGGTTCGGACCAGGTGGTGCTGGGCCCGGGTTCGTTCTACACGAGCATCCTGGCGGCCACGCTGGCCCCCGACGTTGTCGAGGCCCTCTCCGTCCGCTCCGGCCCGATGGTGCTGGTGGCGAATCTCTTATCGGACGTGGAGTCTCCGGTGCTGATAGCGGACCAGCTGGAGGTCCTTGAGGATCACGGCATCCGTCCAGACGTGGTCCTGGTGGACGATGCGTTCGAGGGTGCCACCTCCGGGCCTTGCCCTGTAAAGAGGGCGCCCGTATCGGCCCCGGATGGGTTGATCCACGACCCGGCGGCACTGGGAGCAGCCCTGGCCGCCTGTTCCGTCGCGAACTTGTGAGCCTTTTCCACCGGGGAAACCGCGCCGACGGCTGGTCAATCGGCTATCAATGCGGGAACCCGGTGCCAGGGCGGCATCGACACAGATCGCAACAGTTGACGACGACCCGTCGCAGGAGGCAGTACGTCGCATGACAGTCCGTGTGGGTATCAATGGATTCGGCCGTATCGGCCGCAACTTCTTCAGGGCGGCCAGGGCCAGGGGCGCCGACATCGAGTTCGTCGCCGTCAACGACCTGGGGTCGATCGACACCATGGCGTTCCTCCTGGCCAACGATTCGGTCCATGGCCGACTCGACGCCAGGGTGAAGGCCACCAGGGACGGCATCACCGTCGACGGCCAGAAGATCAGGGTCCTCTCCGAGCGGAACCCGGCCGACCTGCCGTGGGGTGACCTGGGGGTCGACGTCGTGATCGAGTCCACCGGTTTCTTCACCTCCCGCGATGCTGCGGCCCTGCACCTCGGCTCGGGAGCCAGCAGGGTCATCATCTCGGCGCCGTCCGGCGACGCTGACGCCACTTTCGTGGTCGGTGTGAACGACGACGACTACGACCCGACGAAGCACCACGTGGTCTCCAACGCGTCGTGCACGACGAACTGCTTCGTGCCGATGATCAAGGTCCTGGACGACGCCTTCGGGGTGGAGCAGGGCTTCATGACGACGACGCACGGCTATACCGGCGATCAGAGCCTGGTGGACGGTCCGCACAGCGACCTGCGGAGGGCCAGGGCGGCGGCCATCAACATCGTGCCCACCTCCACGGGAGCCGCCCGGGCCACCAGCCTGGTCATGCCCAAGATGAAGGGGAAGCTTGACGGCATCTCGCTTCGGGTGCCGATCCCGGACGGTTCGATCACCGACTTCGTGGGAACCCTCAAGAAGCCCGCCACGGTCGAGCAGGTAAACGCCGCCTTCGCCGCAGCGGCCCGAAAGGGTCCGCTCTCCAAGGTCCTGGACTACAGCGAGGAGCCGCTGGTGTCGTCCGACATCGTGGGCCGCCCGGCCTCCTGCACGTTCGACGCCGGCCTCACCATGGCGGTCGGGAACATGGTGAAGATCTGCGGCTGGTACGACAACGAGATGGGCTACTCGACCCGTCTGGTGGACCTGGCACGGATCGTCGGCACCCGACGGACTAGGAAGGCGAAGGCCGGAAGGCGCCGCTAGGCGGACCGGCTCGCCGATTCCGTGGACATTCCCCGACTGGAGGACCTCGGCGACCTGAACGGTCGACGGGTGCTGGTCCGTTGCGACTTCAACGTTCCCCTCGCCGGTGGGGTCATAACCGACGACCTTCGCATCAGGGCGGCTCTACCCACCGTCCGGTACCTGCTGGACGCCGGCGCCCATGTCACGGCCTGTTCCCACCTGGGTCGCCCCGGCGGCTCGCCTGACCCGGCCTTCTCAATGGAGCCGGTACGGGAGAGGCTCGCAGAGTTGGCCCCCGGTGTGGACCTGCTGGAGAACCTCCGGTTCGATCCCGGCGAGACGGCTGACGACCCCGGCTTCACCGATGGCCTCATCGAGGGTTACGACGCCTATGTGAACGACGCCTTCGGTGCCTCGCACCGGGCACACGCCTCGGTCGTGGGTCCACCCCGGCACCTTCCGTCCGCAGCCGGTCGCCTCCTGGCCCGGGAGGTGGAGGTCCTGGCAGGACTTCGCACGTCTGCCCGCCATCCCTTCGTGGGGATCCTGGGTGGTGCCAAGGTGAGCGACAAGCTCGGCGTCATCGGGGCCCTCCTGGACGTGGTCGACGAGCTCATCGTGGGTGGTGGCATGTGCTTCACCTTCCTGGCGGCGAAGGGGGCCAACGTCGGCTCGTCGCTCCTGGAGGAGGACCTGATCGAGGATTGTGCCCGGCTGCTGGATTCCGGTGCGCCGATCCGGCTGCCGTTGGACATCACGGCCCTGGGACCCGGCGGGAGGATCGGCGACCCTTCGGCCGGGGGAGAGGTACGCCAGGTCGGCACGTCCATGCCCGACGGCTGGATGGGCCTCGACATCGGTCCGGGTTCGGCCGTGGAGTTCTGTGACGTGATCGCCGAGGCCAGAACCGTGTTGTGGAACGGGCCCATGGGCGTGTTCGAGGATCCTCGTTTCGCCGCCGGAACCCGTACAGTCGCCGAGGCTGTAGCCGACTGCCGTGGTTTCACGGTCGTGGGTGGTGGCGACAGTGCGGCGGCGGCCCGCCAGTTCGGCCTGGACGACAGGATGGACCACGTGTCGACCGGCGGTGGTGCAGCGCTGGAGTTGATCGAGAAGGGCGACCTGCCGGGCCTGGCGGCCCTTCGCGGCGACCACGAGTCGGCCCGGGACTAGACAGGGATCTGGAGAGGGAGTCGAAGATGGCCGACCGCAAGCCGCTCATCAGCGGAAATTGGAAGATGAACCACAACCACTTCGAGGCCATCCAGATGGTCCAGAAGCTCAGCTACGCGTTGTCGCAGAACGACTACGACGCGGTCGACGTGTCGGTCCATCCGCCGTTCACGGATCTCAGGTCCATCCAGACGGTGCTGGAGTCCGACGACATCCCGATCGCCCTTGGCGCGCAGAACTGCCACTGGGAGACGAAGGGTGCCTTCACCGGCGAGGTGGCTCCGGCGATGCTGGCAAAGATGAACGTGTCGGTGGTGATCGTCGGGCATTCGGAGCGTCGGGAGCTGTTCGGGGAGACCGACGACGAGGCGAACCGCAAGGTGAAGGCCGTCCTGGCCAACGGCATGACGCCGATCATGTGCTGCGGGGAGACCCTCGGGGAACGTGAGGCCGACGGGGCGAAGGTGAAGGTGGAGCGCCAGGTGCTCGCCGGCCTCGCCGGGCTGAAGGCCGAGCAGGTGGCCGGCCTTGTGATCGCATATGAACCCATTTGGGCGATCGGTACCGGCAGGACCGCCACGCCGGAGGACGCACAGGAGATGTGCAGCGCCCTTCGCGGGGTGGTGCGCTCCCAGTGGGGTGGTGTGGCGGCCGACGGAGTGCGGATCCAGTACGGCGGCTCGGTGAAGGGGGTCAACGCCCCCGATCTCATGGGCCAGCCGGACATCGACGGAGCGCTCGTCGGCGGGGCGTCCCTGGATGCTGACGAATTCGCACGGATCATCGCCTACCGACTGGTCGGCTGACCGTCCGGTCACCGATAGCCTCAAGCCATCATGTTCGTGATCGTCGCCATCATCCAGGCCAGCTCAGGGCTCGGCCTCATCTTCCTGGTCCTGCTGCACAGCGGCAAGGGCGGTGGCCTGTCCGACATGTTCGGTGGAGGCATCGGCGCCCAGACAGCCGGTTCCACCGTGGTGGAGCAGAACCTGGACAGGATCACCGTTCTGACGGCCCTGGTCTTCGCCTTCACCACGATCGCTCTCGGCCTGCTCTTCTAACCGGGCCCCGACCTGCCCGCACCAGTTCGGCAGGGCCCGCCCTCTGGCGGTCGGTGACCGACGGTCAGGTCCTCGGTTCAGAGAGCGTTCCTGTTCAGCGCACCGGCCGCGGGTTGTCCGGGGTGTCGAATACTGGGTCCCGCTTCTCGAGGAAGGCCAGGCGCGCCTCGGCGGCATCGCCGGTGTTGCGGGTCATCACCTGGGTCCGGGACTCGAAGGCCAGGGCGTGGTCGAGGCTGGGGGCCTGCAGGTTCGCCCACATGGTCTCCTTGGTCATGGTGACCGCCATCGGCGCCAGCTTCGCGATCTGCTCACCGATCTCCAGGGCGGCGTCGACCACCTCGCTGACCGGTACGACCCGGCGCACCAGGCCGGTCGAGAGCGCCTCGTCGGCGTACACCCGCCGCCCGGTGAGGACGATGCTCCGACACGTACGGTCGGCGGCGGCCTCGCGCAGGGCTGCGACCAGGCCGCTGGTCATCGTCGGGGTGAGCGCGTTGAAGGCCTCAGGGTTGTCGAGGGTGATCAGGGTGGTCGAGTCGCGGCGTTCGGACTGGATGTCGGACATGTGGTGATCATGGACCATCGACGGAGGGGGCGACCCACTGGACAACCGGCGGGCGGCCGGTTGCCGGAGTTGAAGCCTGCACGTGGATGCGCCACGCGTGACGGCTGCCGAGGTGGTGGTGTCTGGCGGGGAGCAGTGGTCTGGCCGATAGATTGACCGCCGATCCGGGGCGATCCGGAGTCACGTCGGAGTGGCGGAATTGGCAGACGCGCCAGCCTAAGGAGCTGGTGCCCGAAAGGGTGTGGGGGTTCAAGTCCCCCCTCCGACACCACAGGCCGCGCGTGTTCGGCGCATGTTGTAGACCTTCGCGAATGGCTGTTGACGGTGTGTCCAGGGTTCGGAGGGCCGAACAAGCGGACTATGGGACTGCCACAGAAGTTCTCTTGCGCTCGCGCCATGCGTCGGTGCCGGCGATCCCCCCTCTTGTGCATCTCGATGAGGAGGTGAAGAGACACTTTGTGGGAACCGTCATGCCGTTTGCCGAGGTATGGGTGGCTGAAGTCGACGATGCAGTTTCCGGTGTGCTGGTTCT
>Ga0066854_10000021_pt1 | contig 51720 bp, 41 predicted proteins | sample ETNtaG_8_FD_65494 | JGI IMG/M metagenome (GOLD analysis project Ga0066854, IMG submission 65494) | Marine microbial and viral communities from oxygen minimum zone, Eastern Pacific Ocean - ETNP201406SV75 | ecosystem: Environmental > Aquatic > Marine > Oceanic | place: Pacific Ocean: Eastern...
ATTGGATACAAATTACACGCCTCGAAAATGGGCATTCCCATTACATCTATTGAGGTAGTGATCGAGGCAGACTGGGACATGGGTGCCGTCTTTGGCACTACAGACACGATTCCGGGTTATTCTGAAATTCGTTATTGCGTTAGAGTGGAGAGTAGCGCCAGTGAAGAGCAAATCATAAAACTTCTTGATATTGGCGATAAGCACAGTCCTTATTTAGATGTTTTTTCTCGTGCACAGTCGTGCAAACGAACAGTTGAAATAATCAAGGCGAAAATAGAATGAAGGGCGATAAATTTCAGAAGCGAGTGCAAAGATACGGTTGGGATAAATCGGCGATTTACTACGAGCGATCATGGGGAGAGCAATTACAACCCGCGCTAGATGAATTAATAAAAATGGCCAACCCACAACAAGGGGAAAGCGCAATCGATATTGCCTCGGGTAGTGGCCTATCCACCTTTCCTATTGCTGATTTAGTGGGCGATTCTGGCTCCGTACTCGGCACTGATATTTCTGAAGAAATGGTAAAGTTAACTCGGTCGAACGCCGAATTGAAAGGTGTTACAAATGTGCGTTTCTCTCGCATGAGTGCTGACGAGTTGGCGTGTGAAGATGACAGCTTCGACTTGTCAGTTTGCTCGCTTGGGCTAATGTATGTGCCGGACAGTGAGGCAGCAATCGAGCAAATGTATCGGGTGACAAAAATTGGTGGAAGGGTTGCTACATCGGTATGGGGCGCTCGCAAAAATTGCGGTTGGGCGGAAATTTTTCCTATTGTTAATGAGCAAGTAGCCTCTGAAGTATGCCCTTTGTTTTTTAGTTTAGGTACGGGTGATTCTTTGAAATTCGCCTTGGAGCGAGTTGGTTTTAAGAGTGTAGAAATAAAGCGACTTTCAGTGACTTTGGATTTTGGCTCGGGTGAAGCCGCTTGTGAGGCTGCCTTTCTTGGCGGCCCCGTTTCGCTTGCTTATGATCGATTTGACGAGGGCACTCGCAAGCAAGTTAAATCCGAATACCTTGAATCGCTTAAGAATTATTACGACGGCAGTAGTTACAAAGTGCCGGGTGAGTTTGTTATAGCAACAGCAATTAAATAATAATGACTTTTAACCACATAGGAGTAATGCGATGAATGCAATGATGCATGTCAAAATCAATAATGGCACTTTCGAAGATTACCAAGCGTATGTAGGAAATTTGGCCGATGTTATGTCGACATTTTGTAGGGATTTAGTTCTTACAAAGGTGAACGAGCATACCGCGATTGCCACCTGTGATTTGTTTGATCCAGAAGGCATTAAAGCGGTTTTGTCTTCTGACATTGCACAGCAAAAAGAAGCTGAATTGGGTCTTGAGAGAAGCTTGTATAACCTAACGCCATTTGAGTAAATTAAGCACTGCAAGTGTTGCCTAAAAGGTTAACTAGTTTGTTTTATTCTATAGGGTCCACATCTAAGAACCAGCGCACTGAGCCACTTGCTTTGATGTTGTCAATATGCTCGTACATTGTATTGAGCATCCGGTGCAATGCCCGCCTCTCGGCAGACTGAAGATAGAGATTAAAGTAATAATAATCGGCCTTTTTTTCAATGACGCCGGATACCGGCCCCCAGATTTCCACAGAAGGCAGGTCGATGCTGCGCAGAAGTTGCGCGACTTCGTTTAAAAATGATTCGGCTTGCGTTTTATTTTTTGCATTGGCGCAAATCATCGCCTGATGTGAGAATGGCGGCAGCTGAGTTTGTTGGCGCTCTTTGAGCAAGGAGCTTGCGTATTTGGTGTAATTCGCTTGTCGAACGTATTCAAAAATAGGGTGATTTGGGTAGCGGGTTTGGATGGCAACCTCACCTTTGTATTCACTGCGCCCTGCACGACCAGAGACTTGAATTAGTAGTTGTGCTAAATTTTCCGTTGCTCTAAAGTCAAGCGAAAGCAAGCCAACATCCACATCTAAAATTCCCACGAAAGCGAGCTGTGAAAAGTCGTGCCCTTTGGCAAGCATTTGCGTGCCGACAATAATGCAAGGCTCGCCAGAATTGATTTTTTCTAAGTGTTGGGCAAAGGCTTTTTTCCTGCGAGTGGTGTCGCGATCAATCCTAATGGTATCTGTGTCTGGAAAATGTGACTCCAGATTCTCTTCGAGTCTTTCAGTGCCGTAGCCCAGTACTTTAAGTGTGGATTGATTGCAAGAAGGGCAAGAGGATTCTGGCATTTGTTCGGCGCCGCAGTGGTGGCATTTAAGGCGGTTAATATGGCGGTGATAAACCATTTGCGAATCGCAATGATTGCATTCCGCCTTCCAGTCACATTCTGTGCAATAAAAAACTGGCGCGTAGCCACGGCGGTTAATAAACAACATCACTTGGCGGTTGTTTTTAAGATGACGCTTCATCTTGTCTATCAATGGCAAAGACAATGCCTCAGCGCTTTGAGAGCGCATATCAATCAAGCCTACTTCTGGCATGACGGTTTTACCGGGTCTCGTACTGAGCACAAGGCGCGTGAGCTTCTTGTCCATGACGTTTTTTAGCGTCTCAAGAGAAGGCGTTGCCGTACCAAGAATAAGCGGTGCATTGGCGAGTTTGGCTCTCATAAAGCTTAAATCTCGAGCGGAATAACGAAAACTGGATTGTTGTTTGAATGAGCCGTCGTGCTCCTCATCAACAATCACCAAACCTAAGTTTGGCATGGGTGCAAAAATCGCCGAACGTGTGCCGAGTACGACATTGGCTTCAGCATTTTTGGCCATGAGGTAGGCATCAGTTTTTTGTGTTTCGTTGAGTTGCGAATGAATGGCGACCACTTTGCCATCAATGCGTTGCTCAAATCTGGCAATCATTTGTGGCGTTAGGCCGATTTCTGGTACCAATACCAGCACCTGCTTTCCCTGTTTTAATAGAGCTTCGGTAATACGTAAATAAACTTCCGTTTTGCCACTGCCAGTGACACCGTGGAGAAGATAACCGCTAAAGCAGTCAGCACAGGCTAAAATTGTTTCAATGGCGTTGTCCTGCTCGCTTGTCGTCTCAAATTCAGCAGGTGTGATTTGGTTGTCAAATGCACGCGCTTTTTTAATCTTAGCGGGTTTGCCTAATCGCAGGTTTTTCGGAATGGCGCTTGCAAGTACCTCGCCAATTGGGTGATGGTAATAGTTGGCCGACCAATAAAGAAAGTCTAGAATGTTTTTGGATAGTAATGGCTCGTTGTCTAGCACTTCTTCAACCGATTTTAGCTTGTCAAAGTCACTTTTATCCTTGTGTGAGAGCACTATTCCAACAACCTTTTTACGCCCAAATGGCACACTAACGCGCGCGCCAACGGCAACATGTTCATCGCACAAGTAGTCAAATGACCTGTGTAATGGTACGGGGATGGCAACTTCGATTATTGACGACAAAGGGAAATGTTTTAGGGATAAAATAAAATCATTTTATCAATATAAATTAATTATGGTTGTTATTCAAAATATCATTAATGAGTCTTTAGTTGATGAGGAGGTGCTTATCAACAATGCGCAGAAATTGATGGATGAATTTGATGTCGGAGATTCTGAATTATTAATCCGAATTGTTTCCCCTGTTGAAATTCAAGTGCTGAACAACGAGTATCGATCTAAAAATCAGCCGACCAATGTGTTGGCATTCCCTGGAGAAATTCCACCCGAAGTTGAAGAAAAAATTCTCGGTGATGTGGTTATCTGTGCAGACGTTGTTAGGGAAGAGGCCATTGTTGCTGGTAAAGATTTTTCGGATCACATGACTCACTTAGCCATCCATGGCTTGCTTCATTTGTTGGGTTATGATCATCACGACATGCCTGAGGCCAGTCAAATGGAAGCTCTGGAGATCGGTTTTTTGCAAAAAATTGGCATTAGTGACCCGTATCAATAATAGAAGAGGTCTTTGCATAAGTCGTTATAAATTTTATAATGGCTTATGCAAAGGCAACTAGAAGTTTTATTTGACTTCAGACATCTCGCCAATGCGTTCCATAGCGCGTAACTTACCGCCTACATAGTACATTCTTAGCGTTTTTCGTTCCCAAGGTGGGATATTGGCTTCTTGCAGGACTTTTTTAAGACTTTGTGAGTGACTTTTCCCTTTTACTTTTACTTTTTGCCCTTCTTGGCGAAATTGAATAGCAAAATTTGGCAAATTATTTAATTCTGTAAAATACGGGCAGCCTCTAATCTGTTGAGTGGTTTTTGTATCAATAAAATACAGTTCGCCTTGAAAGCGGCGTAACTCGTAGTCGTGCCATGAGACCAGTGACTTTGCATCTTCTTTAGCACCAATAAGTGCGGTAATTTCCGTCATCACTTTTTCACTTGGCGGCAAATAATTCAACAGGTTGAGGTGATGGCGAATCACATTAACCCTTCGCGTGCCACTTAAGCGCATTAACCCTTCGGTTTGCAATTTATCGCTCTTAATTAGCGCATGAATTTCAATATCCATTTCCGCCAATTGGCGAATTAAGTCTAGCGCATCGGATTGATGTTTCGCACTTCTAGCGATATTAGTAACCAAGCCTTGAAATACTTTTGCAAGATTCGGTACATACTCAATGCGCAATAAGTTTCGGCGAAAGTTAAGGTTGTGATTGCTGTCATCCTCAATCCAGCCAAGATGATTGCTGACGGCGTATTCTAAGATTTGTTTTCGAGAGAGTGCTAGAAAAGGGCGGTAGAGTTCGCCGTTATCAAGTTGTTTTCGGTTTGGCATTGCTGCTAAACCGGCAACACCACAACCCCTAAAAAGCTGCAATAACAGGGTTTCTGCTTGGTCGTCTTGGTGGTGGGCGGTGCACAGAACTTCGTCGCCTTTTAATTCTGAGGTTAGTGAAAGATAGCGCTTTTTACGTGCAATTTCCTCAATATTTGATGTGTTTTCAATACTAATGTCGACACTTGTGAAGTCAATTTCTGATTTTTTGCACAGAGACTCACAGAAGTTTTGCCACTGGTGGCAATACATCGAGAGGTTGTGATTAATATGAACAGCCCTAACTTGTCCAGGGTAGTGCTTGCACAAGTAGTGCAAGAGTACAACAGAATCGACGCCACCACTGAGGGCAACGACAATATTTTTGTCGCTTAAATAATTGTCTTTATTCGTTAAATCGTCCAAAGCCAAGGAGTTTAGTGTGACGCTCTCTAAGGAGTTGATCGGTTGGAATTTCACTTACAGCCTTCAACTGTTTTTTGATTGTCTTCTTCAGTAAATCGCAAGCTTGCGCTGGGTTGCGATGGACGCCGCCCAATGGTTCAGGAATAACTTTCTCAACCAGTTTGTTCTTTTTTAGGTGTTTGCTTGTTAGTTTGAGTGACTCAGCAGCTATGTTGGCTTTTGATGCATCTTTGTACAGAATTGATGCGCAACCTTCCGGTGAAATTACAGAGAAAATACTGTATTCAAACATCATTGTTATATCAGAAAGGCCAATCGCTAACGCGCCGCCAGAACCTCCTTCGCCAATGATAATGGAAATAATCGGGGTTTGTAGGGTCGACATCTCGTAGAGGTTTTTGGCAATCGCCTCACTTTGTCCGCGCTCTTCAGCGCCAATACCTGGATAAGCACCCGGTGTGTCGATGAATGTAACAATCGGCAAAGAAAATTTCTCCGCCATTTTCATTAGCCTCAATGCTTTACGGTAGCCTTCGGGTCTTGGCATGCCAAAGTTATGGTAAAGCTTTTCCTTGGTTGAGCGACCTTTTTGTTGCCCGATGAATATAAAAGAAGTATTGTCTATTTTGGCAATACCGCCAATCATTGCTTTGTCATCTGCAAATGCGCGATCCCCGTGTAACTCTGTAAACTCATCAAAAATAGCAGCAATATAATCTAGCGTATAGAGTCTTTTTGGGTGTCTTGCGAGTTGAGAAATTTGCCAATCTGAAAGTGATGAAAATATTTTTTTCGTCAGCGCTTCACTTTTCGCCTTCAAGGCATCCACTTCTTGGGCAATATCGGCATTATCCTTAACATGTTCAAGGGCTTGGATCTTGCCTTCTAAGTCGGCAATCGGTTGTTCAAAATCAAGGTAATCTAAGTTCATTTAAATCGCAATAAAGCTGTTCATATTTAGTTGTGATTATAGCAGATGCTATGACTATAATCTGTCAATGGAATGGCCTATTCTGATCTCTCTTGCCATTGCTCTGGGCATTAGGCGACGAGGGCTAGAAAGGAGTGAAAAAGTTTGCCATGGGGTGGGCAGACACGTTTGTGGTTTATAGGATAAAAGAAGACATGATTCAATCAGAAAAAACAATGTCGTTATTGATGGTGCTCGCAATGTTTACTTGGGCGCTCGCAGCCATTTCAGCCAAAACGCTCTCTGGTTATATAAGTGAAAACGAAATCGTGGTGTATCGGTATTTTTTGGCTGCTGCTTCAATGGTGCCGATTTTACTGTTCATGGGTTTGTCATTTAAAATTGATTGGAAAAATTTGGCCCTAGCACTACTCATTGCGCTGTTCACCATTGCCAATGCTCGGTTTTACTTTATGGGTGTTGATCTTGGCACAGCGGGTCTTGGTGCCGCGTTGGTCACTGTACTTATCCCTATGATTGTATATTTACTGATGTTGTTTTCTAAGCAAGAGAAGCCCCCTTTAAAAGATTGGGCTGCACTTGTTTGGGGCGCAGGTGGTGTGATGTTAATGATGAATATCACCGAGTTCGGAATTGGCGAATTATTAACGGGCGCGAACTTGTATTTTGTTATGGCGGCACTTTTCTGGGCTTTAATCAGTGTCAGTGGCGCATGGATGAAAGGCGCTCATGTATTGATCTTTAGTTTTTATGTGTGCTTGTTTACTTTTTCAATCGACTGGTTTTTGAGTTTTGATGCGCCTCTTTCCACCTTGTTGGAGATGGATCGGTATTTTTGGATAAGCATTTTGACGGTATCGGTACTCAGTACGACTATCGCCAGCACTATTTACTACGTGGGTCTTAGAGTTTTAGGCTCTAAAAAGTGCTCAACCTATTCGTTGTTGACGCCGTTTTTTGCCATCGCAATGGGCGCTCTGTTTTTTGGTGAGTCGCTTTCCTTGCAAAATGCGATCGGCACTTTGATGGCTGTTTCGGCTTTGTTCGTATTGCAAAATATAAAAATGAAAGGCGTTATGCCGTACAGATAAACACAGAGATATTATGGAATTAAACAGTTTTATTATTCTTTTGATCACTGCTTGGGTGTTCGCAGTGACACCGGGCCCCGGCACCTTGGCTCTATTGTCAATCAGTACGTCTCGTGGTTTTAAGTCATCGATGTTTTTCTCTGTGGGCGCGACTCTCGGTGATATGATGTACTTAACATTGGTGATATTTTCACTTGACGCAATGGCTGAATATATTGCCCCTGTGATGAGTTTTGTTCGCTATTTCGGCGCCGCTTATTTAGTGTATTTGGGCGTTTCTCAATGGCGTTCTGGAGGTATTTCGCTTGAAGGAAAAGCCGAGAAACGTTCGAGCGCAAGGGAGTTGGTAACTGGATTCTTGGTGTCTGGAACCAACCCAAAAGTTATGATTTTTTATATATCGGTCTTACCTGCCGTGATTGAGTTAACCGAGGTTAGTTTTTTTTACGGTGTGCAAATAATTTCTACTGTGGGTCTAGGAGTCATGTTGGGTTTGATTGTGATTTCACTGTTAGGCAAGAAACTGAAAAGCCTGATTAGTACGCCGGGTATGGCCAAACGTGTCAACCATATTTGCGGCACGGTGATGATTGGGGTTGGCCTAACTTTGGTATTCGTGTGAAATCGGAAAAACTCTTTTCTTTTCTAATGGTGTTGGCGATGCTCGCTTGGGCTGGTTCGTTTGTCAGTGCAAAATACTTAGCTGTTTATATCGATGAGCATGAGTTGGTGACTTATCGTTACTTGATTACAACATTAACGACTTTGCCGATATTGATGTATTTAAATATCAGCTATAAAATTGATATTAGAAACTTGGTGATTGCAGCTATAACCGCTATTTTACTGGTTGCTTATACCAAGCTATTTTTCCTAGGCACTAAGATTGGCACGGCAAGCTTAGGTGGGGCATTGATCACCACATTGATGCCTATTATTGCCTTTGTGATTGTCTTAATATTTAGCAAGAAAAAGCCAACCACTAAAGACTGGATTGCATTATTTATCGGCGCAATCGGTGTTTCAACAATGCTTGAAGTTTGGCAGTTTAATGTTGATGAGATATTCAGTGCCGCAACTGTGCTCTTCTTGTGGGCGGCGACCAGTTGGGCATTGATGTCGGTTGCAACAGCACAGAGTAAAAGTGTAAGTCCTATTTTGCTCAGTTTTTATATTTATTTGATAGCCACGCTTTTTAATACTGTTTTCTTCTACGAGAATGTCAACGGCAGTGTTTTTGATATGGACGGGACATTCTGGCTAAACATGTTGCTAATGTCCATCGCTAGTACGACATTTGCAGCAACGGTGTACGTGGCTGGCATGCAAAGATGGGGCTCTAAATGTACAGTGTTTACTTTTCTAGTACCGTTTTTTGTGATTATTCTTGGTGCCGTTTTCTTGGGTGAGGCGATTCAGTTATCGACGGTGTTAGGTGCGACACTAACGATCAGCGCACTGATGTTGATTAACAATATTTCGCTAAAGAGTTTGAGGGGTTAAATTAGCCCACTGCTCCGATGTCGCGCTCATTCAGGTCTTGCATGATGGCAACACGCATATCGTTGGTAAAGTCAAACCAATCAAAAATTTCGTTCATGTGGCGCTTGCAGCCCACACAATAGTTGTTTTTATTGTACTTGCAGATGCTGACGCAAGGACTTACAATTCTTTTTAGTCGGTCTGTTTCACTCATATTTGAGATTATAAGTTACAACACAACTATGCTGATTCGATACACCCTATATTTTTCGATATTATTGTATGATTTTTTCAATACTTGGCCTCTTATAACCAACTCTCGAATTGACTAAGAAAAATCGGTGTTTTGACTTTAGCCTGATTGCTGAAAGTTTGGCGTGAAATATTCATGGCGAGGGGCTTGATATCGGCTTAGTAAATTGATATTGCTGCAGCTGACACGCTACCGTGCGTGCGTATCGCAAGAATCATTCGATAGTGGCTGAGTTGAAGTCGAAGCATATATTAAATTTACTTATATAAAAACAAAGTATTATTAATTATACATATATGTTGTGCCGCCCTATAATGAAGTCTTTAGCCGAAAGGTGTTGATATGAGACGAGTAGATTAACATCTTCGAGTCTGAAAAAAAACTTGGGGGAGTATGACACATAAAAACTACGACGCAATAATCATTGGTGCAGGCATTATTGGTGCTGCTATCGGTTACGAAATGGCAAAAAAAGGTAGGCGTTCATTAAATATTGACATGTTGCCAGCAGCAGGCTACGGCTCGACATCAAACTCTTGTGCGATTATTCGTTTGTATTACTCAACACTTGATGGTTGCGCAATGGCATACGATGGTTATAACTATTGGAAAAATTGGCAAACTTATCTGCAAGCACCCAAGGAAGAGGAGTTGGTGAAATTTCATGAATGCGGCACCTTGTTAATGAAGACTCAGCAAAACGGTGGCCTCAAGAAACAAATGGCGCAGCTCGATGCACTTGATATCTCATACGAGCATTGGTCAGTTGAGAAAATTATGCAGCGTTATCCGTTTTATGATATGGCAAATTTCCACCCAGCTAAACCGATGAACGATGAGGATTTTGGCAAGCCAACCGGAGGTAGAGTGCAAGGTGCAATTTTCTGTCAAAAAGGCGGCTATATCTCTGATCCGCAATTTGCAACGCGCAATTTGCAATTGGCTACAGAGCGCGTTGGTGGTGAGTTCTTGTTTAACTCGCGAGTAGCTGAAATCCCTACTGAGAATGGAGTTGTTCAAGGAGTTGTGCTGAAGGATGGCACACGAATCAATGCCCCTGTGGTTATTAATGTGGCTGGTCCACATTCTCAAAAAACCAATGCAATGGTTGGCGCTGAAATTGACATGAAAATTACAACTAGTGCGTTAAGACAAGAGGTAACACACTTGCCAGCACCTGAAGGTGTCGATTATTCTGCTTTTGCTACTGTGGTTTCTGATAGCGATATTGCGGTCTATTCGCGCCCTGAGATTGGCTCAAACATTTTGATAGGTAGTGAAGACCCAGAGTGTGATAAACATATTATTGTTGATCCGGATAATTACGATAAAAACTTTACTGATCAATGGACTGTGCAAGCAATGCGCATGGGTCAACGTATCCCAACTTTAGGTGTGTCAAATAAGCCAATGGGCTGTGTGGATTTGTATGATGTCACCGAAGATTGGTTGCCAATTTATGATAAGTCATGTATCGAAGGTTATTATATGGCTTGTGGCAGTAGTGGTAATCAGTTTAAAAACGCAGCTGTTGCAGCTAAAGCTATGGTTGGATTAATTGAACATTGTGAAGCCGGCGGTGATCACGATAATCAGCCATTTAAATACCAGCTTGAGACCGTTGATCATAAAATTAATATGGGAACATTCTCTCGTTTAAGAGAAATAAACCAAGATAGTAGTTTTTCAGTCTTGGGCTAGTTACTGGGAGTTGTCGTGAAAGAATCTTATCAAGCAGTGGTTATTGGCGGGGGCATTGTAGGTGCTTCGGTACTCTATCATTTATCTAAGTTTGGCTGGAGTAATGTGCTCATGGTTGAGCGATCCGAGTTAACTTCAGGCTCTACTTGGCATGCCGCCGCTGACTATCATGGCTTTAACGCTGACCCAAATGTGGCGGCGCTGCAAGCATACACGATTGAACTGTACGAGGAGATCGAAAAAGAAAGTGGACATAGTTGTGGTAAGCATAAAACCGGCGGTGTGATGATTGCAAGTACACCAGAGCGTTGGGAGGCAGTAAAGACATTTCACTCGACCTTGCGTGCAATGGGTATTGAGAGAGCGAGATTGGTTAGTCCTGAAGAAGTTGACGAGTTAACCAAAGGCTTAATTGTTACGAAGGATGTGCTGGGCGGTTTGTTCAACCCAGAACAAGGTCATGTTGATCCAAGCGGTACCACCAACGCTTATGTAGGTGCGGCAAAAAAACGCGGCGCTGAGGTTGTTACTCATAATAGAGTGCTAGAGTTGAGGCAGCGTGCTGATGATTCTTGGGATGTCGTTACTGAGCAGGGCAGTATTCACACTCAACATGTTGTTAATTCTGCTGGTCTTTGGGCCAAACAAGTTGGCGAAATGGTCGGTGTTAGCTTGCCTGTTATGCCTTATGAGCATCATTATTTGGTTACTGAGTCGATTAATCAAATAAAAGAATTGGATGAAGAGTTACCAACAATTGTTGACCCGGAGGCGTTAACTTATATGCGCCAAGAAGGCCAAGGGTTGTTGTTAGGGCTTTATGAAACAAACCCAAAGCCATGGAATGTTGATGGGGTGCCGTGGAATTATGGTATGGATTTGATACCAGAAGATATAGAGAGAATTAGTGATGAATTGATGAAGGGCTTTGAGCGCTCCCCCGCCCTTTCTAAAACTGGTATCAAGCGCTGGGTTAACGGCGCTTTTACTTTTACGCCGGATGGCAATCCACTAATTGGCCCTGTGGGCCCCAAAGGTTTTTGGGTTGCTTGTGGTGTAATGGCTGGCTTCTCCCAAGGTGGCGGTGTGGGCAAGGCTTTGGCAGAATGGATGGTGCATGGTCGAACTGAGGAGGATGTATTCTCAATGGATGTCTGTCGTTTTGGTGATTACTGCTCAAATATCGAGTATTTGCGCGAGACATCAAGCCAGTTTTATGCGCGTCGATTTAGGTTGGCTTATCCTAACGAACAATTGCCAGCTGGCAGGCCTTATAAAATTTCTGGCGCTCACGTAGATATGAGTGAGGCAGGTGCACGTTGGGGTAATAACTGGGGCATGGAAATGCCTTTGTATTTCGCGCCTTCCAAAGATTTTATTGAGACGGGTACGTTGCACCGTTCTGAAGCCTTTGATGTGGTGGCAAAAGAGTGTGAAGCGGTTGCAAGTTCTGCAGGCTTGATGGACATTACTGCTTATTCACGTTATGAAGTTAAGGGGCCTAACGCCCAAGCTTGGCTGAGCCATCTTTTGGCATGCGCGATTCCAGGACCGGGCAGGGTTAAATTAGCGCCGATGCTGGCAGAGGATGGCCGTCTAAAAGGCGACTTAACTTGCCTAAATTGGGGTGATGACACCTATTGGCTAATGGGCTCGTATTATTTACGTGGCTTTCATATGCGCTGGTTTAATGACCACTTGCAAGGTGGTGTTGAGATAAATGATTTATCTGAAGTTATCGGCGGTTTTACCTTGAGTGGTCCAAATTCGAGAAAAATTTTGAGTCAGCTAATTCAGACCAGCCTTGAGCAACACAAAATGATGTCGTGCTTTAAAGCAAAGCTTGGTATGTTTAACGTTCGTCTTGCGAGAATGTCTTTATCGGGCGAACTGGCTTATGAAATTAATTGCCAATCAAGCGAACATGCAGCATTGCGACGCACACTTTTAGCTTCAGGAGAGAGTTTTGGTATTAAAGAAATTGGCTCGAATGCTGTCTTGTCAATGCGCTTAGAAAAAGGCATAGGAATTTGGAGTCGTGAGTTTACCCAGGGCTACACACCGGATATGACGGGGCTAGATCGTTGGATTGATTGGAGTAAGGCTGACTTTATCGGCAAGTCTGCGGCACAGAGCGCAGAAGCCTCAACTCGGCTGTTGGTGATGCTTGAAGTTGACGCTGATGACGCCGATTCACACGGTTTTGAGCCGGTTCTCGAAAATGACCGCGTTGTGGGTATGACAACCTCTGGTGGTTATGGTCACCGTCTGCAGAAGAGCTTTGCTATGGCACTTATTGATAGGCCGTTTGCGCAAGAAGGTCAACAGCTGAGTGTTCATATCGCCGGAAAAGCGCAAAGCGCCGTGGTGGTTGGCATGTCGCCATACAACCCTTCGGGTGATAAAATGCGACTCTAGTTGAGCACTTAAGGTGGGTAAAATACACATCTTTTTTTGCAGTATTTAAATATGAGTTTTTCGACACTCGGCTTGTCAAATCAAATCCTTGAAGCCATTGAGGCAAAGGGCTACTCTGAGCCTTCGCCTATTCAGAGTAAATCTATTCCGATCGTCCTAGAGGGCAAGGACTTGATGGCTGCCGCGCAAACAGGAACAGGAAAAACCGCCGGTTTCACTTTGCCGATTTTACAGCGCCTTTCAAATGGTAAGAGCCCTTCGTCGAATCAAGTACGGACTTTAATATTAACGCCAACACGCGAGCTTGCCGCGCAAGTCCATGACAGCGTGAAAACCTACGGTCAGAATTTGCCGTTGCGCTCCGCAGTGGTCTTTGGCGGTGTTGGTATTGGCCCGCAAATGCAAAAGCTACGTAAGGGTATCGACATTTTGGTGGCAACACCAGGGCGATTGTTGGATTTGTATTCGCAAAATGCCGTGCATTTTGATAAGCTAGAGGTGTTGGTGCTTGATGAGGCAGATCGTATGCTTGACATGGGTTTTATTCATGATATCAAGCGCATTATCAAATTACTGCCGAAACAGCGTCAAACATTAATGTTTTCAGCCACTTTTTCTGAAGATATTCGCAAGCTTGCCAAAGGCTTGGTTCATAATCCTGTCGAGATTTCAGTTACGCCGCGAAATACTGCTGTCGAGGCGATTAAACATTGGATTTGCCCAGTGGACAAATCAAGAAAAACGGAGTTATTGACGCATTTAATCAATCAAGGTGATTGGCAACAAGTGCTGGTGTTCAGTAGAACGAAACACGGTGCCAATCGAATTGCTACAAGTCTAGAAAAGAAAAACATCACCGCTACGGCGATTCACGGCAATAAAAGCCAGGGTGCTCGCACCCGTGCATTGGCAGATTTTAAAGCCGGTAAAGTGAGAGTGTTGGTAGCGACTGATATTGCTGCACGAGGTATTGATATTGATCAACTTCCGCACGTGATCAATTTTGATTTGCCGAATGTGCCAGAGGACTATGTTCATAGAATTGGCCGCACAGGTCGTGCAGGCAGGTTAGGCGAGGCTATCTCGTTGGTAAGCGCTGATGAGGCGAAGCAATTGTTTGATATTGAGCGCCTTATTCAAAAACATTTGGAGCGTGAACTGGTCGAGGATTTTTGGCCAAGTCACGATGTACCCAATTCTCCAGAGTTGCGTCCAAACAAGGATAAGCGACCGAAGAAGCCTAAGAAGCACAACAACTCCAGCCACAATAAGCACGAAGGGCGCAAGGATGAACAGACTAGAAGTAGAAAGCCTAAGCGTCGCGTTTTTTCAGCGAAAAAACCCAATAGAAAGCCCAAGCCAAAGGCTCAAGCTTAATTATTAAGAGCGCAATTTCTCGTTGCTAGGATCGTGGTTGTATTTATAGATAACCCCCCCCTGTTTTCAGGGAGGGTAACTATGAACACGGTTAAACTATGAGTGGGCGCGCGCTAAGCAGCTCGTTACTGGGGCAACCAAAAGCATCTTCTAGCGCCTGTGCAGCATTCAAGCATTGATCTTCGCCATGTCTGGGTCCAACAATTTGCACGCCGATAGGCACATTTAGGGCTCGCACGCTTGTAGGGACGCTCACCGCAGGCAGATTTAAATAAGTAGTGGTTGTCAGCCAGTAGCCGGAGTTTAGGACCCTTTCCATTCCATTGGCAGACTCAATATCCAAGCCGGCAACCGTATTGTTGCTTACCTTGGGCGAGTGAGTGTTTAAAATTATTTTTTTGTATCTTCATTATCTACTCCGCAACAAATTGGCAATTGATGCTGCCAAGTTCGCCAAAATCTGCTTGAATGTGATCACCTTCGCTGACATCTAAAGGTTGTTTGATTTAATCAAAGTAAATCCTTATCCCTTGCGTATAACAATTCTTTTTTACATATTTACTATTTTTTGCGTTTGTCGATGACGCGTTGTGCCTTGCCTTGCGATCTCGGTACAGCGCCTTCTCTCAAAATATTGACCTCGGTTGTCACGCCGATAAACGCCTTAATAGCGCCTTCTACCCTGGATTTAAGATATTCTCTGTCACTGTCTGACGTATTTGGTATGGCCTCTGCGTTAACAATAACGCCATTCAAATTGCCTTTGTTAATCAGCTCAATCTGGTAGTGCGGAGAAAGCTTTTCTTCCCTAAGCAGTATCTCTTCAATTTGGCTTGGAAATACATTGACGCCGTGAATGATCATCATGTCGTCACTGCGACCAACGATTTTTTGAAAACGCCTCATCGGCCTAGCCGTTCCTGGAAGTAAGCGTGTTAAATCCCGTGTTCTGTAGCGAATAATCGGTAAAGCCTCTTTGGTGAGTGAGGTAAAAACCAATTCGCCTTCTTCGCCGTCTTCGAGAAGTTCGCCTGTTACAGGGTCAATGATTTCTGGATAAAAGTAATCCTCCCATATTGTGGGCCCATCTTTAGTTTCGATGCATTCCTGAGCAACACCTGGGCCTATAATTTCAGAGATGCCGTAAATATCTACCGCGTCAATGCCAAGGCGTTTTTCAATTTCGAGCCTCATTTCATTGGTCCATGGTTCGGCGCCAAAAATTCCGATTTCCAACGGACAATCTTGTGGATTAACGCCTTGTCTCTCGAGTTCATCGGCTATATTGAGACTATAAGAGGGAGTTACCATAATGATTCTTGGCTTGAAATCCATAATCAATTGGACTTGTTTGGCGGTGTTGCCACCCGACATCGGTATCACAGTGCAGCCCAGTTGCTCTGCACCATAGTGCGCACCTAGACCGCCTGTGAAAAGGCCATAGCCGTATGCAATATGACACATATCGCCGGGCTTTCCACCGGCAGCGCGGATGGATCGAGCAACAACATTTGACCAGAGATCGATATCATTTTTTGTGTAACCAACCACTGTTGGCTTGCCTGTTGTTCCAGAGGAGGCGTGGATTCTCAGCACCTTCTCCATTGGTACTGCAAACATATCGAAAGGGTAGTTATCCCTTAAGTCGCTTTTGACAGTAAACGGAAATTTTGCCAAATCGGAAAGTGATTTCAGATCGTTTGGATGAACACCAGCAGCGTCAAATTTCTGTTTGTAAAGGGGCACATTGGTATAAGCATGATTTAGGCTCCACTTCATTCTTTCTAATTGCAGCGTTCTAAGTTCCTCGACTGTTGCTTTTTCTATTGACTCCAGTTCGCCTTGATTTTGTGTGGTCATAACGTATCTTCTTTATAGTCGTGTGTTTTCTAAAATAATCGCAATACCTTGGCCGACACCTATGCACATCGTGCATAACGCGTACCTACCATTTGTTTGATGCAATTGGTTAATCGCTGTGGTTACTAATCTGGCGCCGCTCATACCCAGGGGGTGGCCGATTGAAATCGCACCACCATTCGGGTTAACGTGTTCGGCGTCGTCGTCAAGCTTCAAGTGCCTTGTGACGGCTAATGCCTGTGCAGCAAAGGCTTCGTTAAGCTCAATGACATCCATTTGGCCCAGACTAAGACCGGCGAGCTTTAAAACTTTTTCGGTGGCAGGAGCGGGACCAAAGCCCATAATTCTTGGCTCAACGCCAGCAGTTGCCATTGCCACCACCCTTGCCATCGGTGTTAGCTTAAACTCGTTCGCACAGGCTTCATTGCCCAGTAATAGAGCGCAAGCGCCATCGTTTACGCCAGAGGCGTTGCCGGCAGTTACTGTGCCGTTTGCACGAAATGGTGTTTTTAGTTTTGCTAGGGATTCAAATGTTGTGTTGGCGCGCGGATGTTCGTCTGTATCAACTATGGTGTCGCCATTTTTTTTCGATGGAATGGCAACAGCTGCAATCTCTGCTTCAAAAAAAGCTGCGTCTTGCGCTGCCTTGGTTTTTTGTTGACTTCTAAGGGCGAAGGCATCTTGATCGGCACGAGAAATACTAAATTCTTGGGCGACATTTTCTGCAGTTTCCGGCATTGAATCAACACCATAACTTTTCTGCATCAGCTGGTTGACAAAACGCCAACCAATGGTTGTGTCGTAGAGTGTATTTTCTCTTGAAAAAGCCGAGGTTGCTTTTGGTGATACAAAGGGTGCTCGTGACATGGATTCCACCCCGCCAGCAATCATCAAGCTTGTTTCGCCAGACTTGATAGCTCTAGCCGAATAGCCTACAGCATCCATTCCTGAGCCGCAAAGTCTGTTGATCGTTGTCCCCGGCACTTGGGTGGGGAGCCCGGCAAGAAGGCTTGCCATGCGCGCAACATTTCGGTTGTCCTCGCCAGCTTGGTTGGCGCAACCGAGCAGAACGTCGTCAACTGTCGACCAATCAACACCTGGATTTCTGTTGACCAGCTCTTTTAATGGCAGTGCGGCCAAATTATCCGTTCGAATTAAAGATAAAGAGCCGCCATAGCGCCCAATTGGTGTCCGGATCGCGTCAAAAATATAAGCTTCTTTCATGATTATTCGTTTATTACAGTTTTATTAATTGAAAAAGATCTGCCCTGAAATAGCGCAATTTCTTTGCCTGTTTGATTGGTTATTGTTACTTCGTATAGGCCGCTATTTTTACCACTGTGCCTTTGTCGGGCAATTGCGACCAACATATCGCCTTCGAAACAAGGGCGCAGAAAATCGATTCGACAATCCATTGCTACATTTGCTACATTTTGATTGTTACAGGCATGAGCGAAGGTGGTATCGGCAAGCGAGAAAATCATGCCGCCATGGCACATTCCAAAGCCATTAAGCATGTTTTTGGTGATCGTCATTGAAACCTCTGCCATTCCTGGCGCGGATGACTTGAGATCCATGCCGCTTGTTTGTGACATGTAGTCCTTTTCGTGCATGATTGCTGAGCATTTTTGGGCCAGGGCGACATCGTTATTATTTGTCATATAGCCCCAATTCTGCATCGTTAAGTTGCTGCAATAGAATGGAAGTTCGATACCTGTCTCTGCCGTAAGTTTTTTGCAGATTCTCAAGAACTTGACAGATATGAGCAAGTCCAATTTGATCGGCCCACAGAAGTGGCCCACGTGGATAGTTGAGGCCAAATTGCATAGCTTTGTCAACTGCAGCAATGTCACACACACCTTGATAAACGGCATCTGCGCCTTCGTTTGCCAGCATGCAAATAGTTCTCATGACGCAAAGCCCCGGGCTGTCCTGTAAAACTGTTACCGTCTTACCAAGCGCCTGGAAAAATCCTATTGCATGGTCCAAAGCTACTTCTGACGCCTGCAACGCCGGGGCAATGGCGATTCTTGGATTGGCTTCGTAGTCAAACATCAGATCAAAAAGAATGATGTTCGGAGTGCCTTCTTCTTTTGCCCTTTTGCTGGCAGTTCTGCCATCGGTCAGCGCCAAGACGGCTTCACCACATTGTATAACACCCTCACCCGTGCTCTCATTAACACCAATGCCAAGGGATGAGGCTAGCTTTAGTAGGCCTGTGGAAACGCCAAGATCGCCTTTTGCTTCAATTGAGGCTGGGACGAATGATGAAGTAAAAGAATCGGCCTGTGGTTGAGGGGTGTTATCGCCGTACTGATAAAAACCTTGGCCACTTTTACGACCTAAAAGCCCACCGTCTACCAGTTCTTTTTGAAGGATTGACGGGCTAAAGCGTTGGTCTTGATAGTAAGAGTCGTAAACCGTTTTTGTGACCGAGTAGTTGACATCGAGTCCAATTAAGTCCATCAGTTCGAATGGGCCCATACGAAAACTTGCACTTTCCCTGATAATAGCATCTAGGTTTGCCGCCGAAGTAGTGCCTTCTTCAAGTAGGCGTAGCGACTCCGCATAGAATGGGCGCGCTACTCGGTTGACGATAAAGCCGGGCGTTGATTTTGCTTGCACTACTTTTTTACCCCAAGCAAGGGCGGTATCTGCGGTTGTCTTGGCAATACTTGCGGAAGTCATTTTTCCCGAGATTATCTCGACCAATTTCATAATCGGCGCAGGGTTGAAAAAATGCATTCCCACCAATCGTTCTGGGTGGTTTAAAGCAGCGCCAATAGCTGTTATAGAGATAGAAGAGGTGTTGGTTGCCAGTATGGTGTTGTTGTTGCAAAGCGACTCTAGTTGTTTGAATAGGGATTGTTTTGCCTCAAGGTTTTCAACTATAGCCTCTACAATTAAGCTGCAGTCACCGAGCTCTTCCAGCTGTGAGCAGCTGCTAATTCTATCGACAATTGCACGACGATCTTCTGCGCTGATACGCTCACGAGAAACCAATTTATCCAGGCCTTTTTTCATCTGCACAAGACTGCACTCAACTGCCTCAGCGTTTTGATCGAACAGCTTTACTTGATGACCGTAAGTTGACGCTATTTGAGCAACACCGATACCCATGGTGCCCGCACCAATAACGCCAATAATGTTTGTTGAAGCCAATCCTGCCATTTTAATTTCCAGTAAATGTTGGGTTGCGCTTGTCTAAAAAAGCTGCCACACCTTCTTGGAAGTCACTCGTTTCACCTGCGACACCTTGCAGATCTCGCTCAAGGTCCAATTGCTCAGACAATGAGTTTGTGAAAGATGCGCCAATAGCTCTCTTGATCAGACTTAATCCTTTGGTCGGCTGGGTCGCAAGATGTTTGCCAACGGCCAGCACTTCTTTGAGAAGTTTGTCATCGTCGACACACTTCCATATTAATCCCCATTGTTCTGCCTTTTCTGCAGGCAATTTGTCACCTAAAAGGGACAGTCCTAAGGCTCGCGCTCTACCCAGTTTGTGTGTCAGAAGCCAAGTGCCGCCAGCATCAGGGATAAGCCCGATTTTGCAAAAAGCCTGAATAAAGCTGGCAGAACGAGCAGCAAAGACAATGTCGCAGGCCAAGGCAATGCTCGAACCTGCACCCGCAGCTACACCATTCACGGCGCATAAAACAGGCACTTCTAGTTGCGTAATTTTGCGAATAATAGGGTTGTAGTTCTTTTCAAGCGAAGCGCTTAAATCAAGCGTACTTCCTTTTGTTTCGGCTCGCTCATTGAGATCTTGACCCGCACAAAAACCTCGTCCTGCGCCGGTAATGACTAGACAGCGCACGCCTTGTTCTGGTGTGATTTTTTTTAATGCGGCTTTTAGTTCTTTATGCATTTCAGCGGTAAAGCTGTTGAGCCTATCGGGCCTATTAAGGGTCAGAACTGCTAGGCCGTCGGAAATATCTAATAAAATGGTGTTATCAAGTTCAGACATGGGCTCTATATGTAATTAGGTGAGCGTTTTTCGATAAAGGCATTAATTCCCTCTTCTCTGTCCGTGCTAGCCGTCAAAATAGAAAAAGCTCTACGTTCGTGCTCAAGCCCCTGCTCAAGAGGGGATTCAAATGCATTTAGTACAGCCTCTTTGGCAAGCTTTAAGGCGAGAGAGGATTTTTTGGTAATATTATAGGCAATCTGTAAAGTACGTTTTAATGTCACCTCTTTTGGGCAGAGTTCAATCGCTAGGCCGGATTCAACAGCTTTTTCGGCACTAATGTGCTCTCCCGATAAAATCATTTTCATCGCTAAGGATTTGCCGACTGCTCTTACCAATCGTTGAGTGCCGCCAGCACCAGGGATGATGCCAAGGTTTATTTCTGGTTGCCCTATACGTGCGTTATCGCCAACAAGGACAATATCGCAGTGCATCATCAGCTCGCAACCTGCGCCTAAGGCGTAACCGTTGACAGAGGCAAGTAGAGGTTTTGGGAATTGCCTAATAGTCTTCCAGTAGTCAGCGCGAATGTTTTGCAGACTGCTAACTGGCGAGAGTTTTTGCATTTCTTGAATATCCGCACCTGCTGCAAAAACAGACTCACTTCCTGAGATGACTACGCATTTTTCAGTATCGCTTTGCTCGGTAAGACGTAAAGCATCTGAAATTTCCTTCAGAGTTAAATTTCTCAAGGCATTTAATGACTCTTCGCGTGTTAATTTAATATGAACGACACCACCATCTGTTGTAACTTGTATATCTTTATATGTCATATCCTTAAAGGTTTATTATCTGCTTCAATGATACTTTGAAAAATAAAATTGATACATAAATATAAATATTATGGATATAATTGTAACATATTAAATAATTGTTTTTCAGAGTTTTTGTATGCCAATTTATCAAATTGATGGTATTAAGCCAGTAATAAGCCCACGAGCATTTGTTCACCCAACAGCTGTTGTTATAGGCGATGTTATCATCGAAGATAATTGCTATATAGGTCCATGTGCCGTTCTTCGGGGAGACTTTGGGCCGATAAGGATTAATAATAATGCCAATATACAGGACACCTGCGTCATGCATGGCTTCCCAGGTATTGTGACATTAGTTGAAGAGTATGGTCACGTTGGTCATGGGGCGGTTGTGCATGGCTGCATTATTGGAAAGAATGTGCTTGTGGGCATGAATGCTGTGATTATGGATGAAAGTGTGATTGGCGCAGGATCGATTGTTGGGGCAATGTCCTTTGTCAAAGCTGAAGCGGCTTTTCCAGAGAGAAGCTTAATTGTTGGCTCCCCTGCAAAAGTCATTAGAGAGGTTTCTGAGGATGAACTTAAATGGAAAAGGCAAGGCACAGAGGTATACATAGAGCTCGCCAAGCGCTCTCAAGAGACAATGATTGAGACCACTGCTTTGAGTGAGCCTGAACCGGGTCGTGCCGCATTCGAGATTGACTACAAGACGCTTTCTCAAGTCAAAAAGAAATAAAACGTACTACAGCAACAAAAAAAAGGAAAGCGGTAATGAAATTATTAGAGAGTTATTCACAGGGTGAGTGGTTTGCAGGGGTGGGTTCACCATCAACACTGAACAGCGCAATTACTGGCAACCCCGTTGCTCAAATCAATAACGACGGCATCGATACACTCGGAATGTTGGATTATGCAAGAACTGAAGGGGGTCATGCACTACGAAAGTTAACTTTTCATCAGCGCGCAATAAAATTAAAAGAGATGGCGTTGTTCCTACTGCAACACAAAAAAGAATTCTACGCACTCTCCGCACATACAGGCGCAACGTATCTTGATTCTTGGATAGATATTGAAGGCGGCATCCAAACCTTGTTTTCATATTCCGGCACCGGTCGTCGCGAGCTGCCTAACGCTAAATTTATTGTCGATGGCTCGAGCGAAGTGCTTTCCAAAAATGGCACCTTTGTGGGACAGCATATTTGCACACCACTTGAAGGTGCCGCTGTACACATCAATGCCTTCAATTTTCCATGTTGGGGAATGTTGGAGAAACTGGCTGTTTCTTTACTCTCTGGCGTTCCAAGTATAGTCAAGCCTGCCAGTAGTACGGCCTATGTCGCAGAAGCAATGTTTCGCCGAATGATCGAGTCAGGGATTTTTCCAGAGGGCTCTCTGCAATTAATAAGTGGCAGTGTTGGCAATATGTTTGAACATTTTAACTATCAAGATATTGTCACCTTTACGGGCTCTGCTGAAGTTGGACTAATGTTGAAAAACAAACCTGCGATCCAATCTCGTTCGGTACGCTTTATGATGGAAGCTGATTCGCTAAACTGCTCAGTACTTGGCGTAGATGCCACACCTGAGAGTCCAGAGTTTGAGTTATACGTTAAACAAATGGTGAGCGAAATTAGCACTAAGTGCGGCCAGCGATGTACCGGCATTCGTCGAGCTATTGTCCCTGAAAACTTGCTGGAGCCAGTGACAAGTGCGTTGCGTATCGAGCTCGATAAATTGATTATTGGTGATCCTGCCAACCGCTCGGTGACGATGGGCGCCTTAGTGAGTCAGCAACAGCGAAATGACGTGCGCAGCAGTGTCGAAAAACTACAACAAGAGGCAGAAATTGTTTATGGTAACCCCCAGTATTGTGAGGCCGTGGATGCAGATGGCGAGCGTGGCGCATTCATGTCGCCGATTGTTTTGGCTTGTGATAAGCCTTTTGAGAGTTCGGCTGTGCATGATATTGAAGCATTTGGTCCGGTATCAACCTTGATGCCATATTCAAATAATGACGAAATGCTAGAGCTTGCCAGATTAGGACGTGGGTCGTTAGTGGCGTCTGTGGTCACTAACGATTCTGATTTTGCTAGAGATGCTGTTGTGGGCTTGGCACCACACCACGGAAGAATATTGCTACTTAATCGTGATTGCAGTGAGGAGTCAACCGGGCACGGTTCACCGTTACCTCGGCTTGTGCATGGTGGTCCTGGACGTGCGGGCGGTGGCGAAGAAATGGGTGGCATACGTGGTGTGGGGCACTACTTACAAACCACAGCATTGCAAGGCTCACCCGATCAACTTAGCGCTGTTACCGGTCAATGGATTCGTGGCACAAGCCGAAAGAAAGATGACGTGCATCCATTCAGAAAGACATTTGAAGAGCTTGTTATTGGCGACAGTTATATTTCTGAACAAAAAGAAATTAGGCTGGAAGATATTGAGCATTTCGCCGAGTTTACTGGCGACAAGTTCTATGCACATATGGATGAAGAGGCTGCTAAAGATAACCCATTTTTTGAAGGTCGAGTTGCTCACGGCTATTACATTGTTTCGCTTGCTGCAGGGTTATTTGTCGAGCCAAATCCGGGGCCGGTTCTCGCCAATTATGGTGTTGACAGTCTGCGTTTCTTGCAGCCGGTTTATGTGGGCGATAGTTTAAAAGTAGCATTGAGCTGCAAGCAAAAAACTGACCGCATCAATGAGGTATATGGCGAAGTGCGATGGGACGCTGAAATCAGTAACCAGAACGATGATATTATCGCCCAGTACGATGTGTTAACAATGGTTGCCAACGGTTAATTGGTAGAGAAAAAATGACCCTTTTCCGTTACGTACCTCCTGATAGGTTGAATGGGCTAAGGTTGCGAAGCCCTTGCTAAAGCCTGCTTTGGTGCTATTGGTGTTTTACTGGCCTATACGAGCGCTATTAATAATTTATTTTCGTTGGTCGAAGTCGATTATTACTTCTTTGCTTATAGGGTGTGCTTGGCAGCTTAGAATGTAGCCAGCGTCTATTTCGTGTTGTTCAAGACCGTGAATAATATCCATATCCACCTCGCCTTTTATTAGCTTGGCTTTACAAGTGGAGCAGACTCCCGCTTTACATGCGTGCGGCAGGTCTAGACCGTGGTGTATACCTGCATCCAAAATATTTTCTCCTGCGACCGGCAGCTGAAAGTTGATTGTACGGCCATCAGCAATAATGGTTACTTCGCTTGCATGGTCTTCTCCATAGGCGTCAATGCGCTCTTGTGTTTTTTCGAGAATTATTTCAGAATCTGCTAGCGAGCTGGCAAAAAGCTCGTAGTGAATAAAAGATTGATCAAGCCCACCCGCTCTGAAACCGCGAGAAACCTCAGACATCATCGACTCGGGTCCACAAATAAAAACATTGTCGGTTGCTTTAATGTTGATAAGTCTGTTTTTGTGCAAGGCCGCACCTTTTTCGTTATTAATGATGCCGCTTAACAAGTCGGAGCCTTGATCTTCCTGGCTTAGTATATTGATCCAATTAAAGCGCTCCAAGTAGTGGTTTTTGGTCTGCGCAAGTTCGTTTTTGAACATAATTGTATTGCTGCGGCGGTTGCCATAGATAAGAGTGACATGGCTATTTCGCTCGCTAAAGAGAATACTTTTAACAATCGATAGAATTGGCGTTATGCCGCTGCCAACTGCTATACACATATAGTTTTTTTCGTTGGCGCTATTGAGTTCGGTAAAAAAACCACCTTGTGGCGGCATCACATCTACTTGGTCGCCTGCTTTAAAGTTGTCATTGGCGTGGTTGGAAAATGCGCCGCCTTCTACGCGTTTAATGGCAACGCGCAAACCTTCTTCGTTCACTGCTGAGCAAATAGAGTACGATCGGCGCAGTTCTTTGCCATTTACCGAGCTACGCAGGGTTATAAATTGACCTTGGATAAAGCGAAAAGTTTCTTTAAGGTTGTTGGGCACATCAAAGCTAATGCATATTGCAGCACTGGTTTCAGTAGTTATGTTGGCAATCGTAAGTGGGTAAAAATGCTCTGCGCTCATAAGGGGTGTTTACAGTGTTTTGAAGTAATCGAAAGGCTCAAAACAATCGTCGCATTGGTGAAGTGCTTTACATGCAGTGGAGCCAAATTCTGAGATTTGATGAGTTTTGTTGCTTTGACAATGAGGGCAGGTAACACCAGGCGGTGTATTGCATCCATTATGGTTTCGGGCGCAATATATCGGGTTGGGGGGTGCTATGCCGTAGGCGGTTAATTTTTTTTGGCCTTCGGGCGACATCCAAGTGCTACTCCAAGCGGGCGCTAGCTGGGTTTCAACAACAGCACCTTTAAGGCCGTTGGCGTTAAGCGTATCCAGGATATCATCGCGCATTACATCAATCGCTGGACAGCCGGAATACGTGGGTGTTATCGTCACAGTCACTTGATTCTCTTGTTGGCTAATGTTGGTGAGAATTCCAAGATCCCAGAGACTCAGTACTGGGATTTCTGGATCCAGAACCTGGTCTAGCATCTTCCAGATTTCGATAGAAGTGGAGTTGTTGCGCTTTTCTAGGCGCTCTGCGTAGTGTTGCTGGGTATCGGTCAATGTACTCATTGGCTGTAAATCACCACTTTAGGCCTGGCATAGAGCGGTGCACGAATTGCATCTCTGTCAGGATGTGACCTAGGTTTTCAGTATGATAGCCCTCTCGCCCACCACGAACAGCCCAGTCCTCAGAAGGTGTTGTCAGTGTGGCTTCAGTGAGAATGTTGCTTAGTTGTTGCTGCCAGATATTCTTCAATTGTCGGCTGTCAACCGCGATACCTGCATCGATAAGTTGCAGCTCCAAGTCGTCAACTTCAAACATTTCAACGCGATAGCCCCATAATGAATCGAGAGCTTTTTGCATTCTGTTATGACTTTCTTTGGTGCCATCACCGAGTTGTATGACCCACTCTTTGCTGCGGCGCAGGTGGTATTGTGTTTCTTTGATGGCTTTTGCAGCGATTGCTGCAAGTGTTACATCTTTCGATAAACTCAGTTGCTTTAGAAAGTCGATGTTAAAGAGGTCAATAAATAATTGTCGAGTTATGGTGAAGGCGAAATCGCCACAGGGTAATTCATGAATCAGGTGGTTGTGAAATTCACGTGCGTCACGCATATAGGCGTAGTCGTCTTCTGTTTTGCCTGTGGCCGAAAACTCCCCGGCATAACTATAGAGCATTCTCGCTCTGCCAAGATAGTCAAGAGAGGTGTTGCTCAGCGCAAGCTCCTCCTCCAAAAATGGACCGTTACTACACCACTCAGACAGTCGGTGTCCCAGTATTAGGGAGTCATCACCAAGTCGAATGGCGTATTCTTGTGTCGCCTGTTTTGTGTCAAAGCTAGTCATTCGTTAACTCTTATAGTTCACTACATATTTTTTACTGAATCAGGCAGCTGGTAGTACGCCGCATGACGGTAAGGTTTGTCGTCTGACGGGTCGTAAAAGGCTTCGGCCTGATCCTCTTGAGAGGCGCAAATATCGTTTGATTTAACCACCCAAATACTGACACCCTCACTTCTTCGGGTGTAACAATCCCGAGCGTACTCTAATGCTTGCCTGCGATTCTCGGCATGTAGACTGCCAACATGTTTATGATCTAAGCCGCGCTTTGATCGAATAAATACTTCAAATAGATTTTTTTCGTTCTCTGCCATATGTTTTCTCCTTAAGCTGCAGCACGTTGTTTTTTGTTGTACGCTTGCTGAGCTTCACGCACCCATAACCCTTGCTCATGGGCGCGAACATGGTGCTCTATTCTTTGGCGGTTGCAGTGGCCATTGCCATTAATGACGTTATAAAATTCATCCCAATCTAGTTCACTACCATCGTAATTACCATGTTCTGCATTCCACTTGATGTTTTTGTCAGGGTGGTCAAGGCCGAGAGCCTCGATTTGAGAAACTGTTTGATCGATAAACTTTTGCCTCAACTTGTCGTTGGTTTCTCTTTTAATCTTCCACTTCATTGAACGAGCAGAGTGCGCAGACTCCGAGTCGTGCGGGCCAAACATCATCAATGAGGGGAAGTAAAAACGATTGAGTGCATCTTGTGCTAGCTGTTTTTGCTCAGTACTACCAGTTGCCAAGACCAACATGATTTCATAGCCTTGCCTTTGATGAAAACTCTCTTCTTTGCAGATGCGAATCATTGCACGGGCATAAGGGCCGTAGGATGTGCGTTGTAGAGCCACTTGATTGACAATTGCAGCACCATCAACAAGCCAACCGATGGCACCAACATCAGCCCATGTTTGTGACGGGTAATTAAAGATCGAGGCGTATTTGGCTTTACCAGATTGTAAATCGGCAATCATTTTATCTCTAGTGGTGCCTAGTGTTTCTGTGGCGCTATACAGGTAAAGCCCATGTCCGCCCTCGTCTTGCACTTTTGCTAACAATACTGCTTTGCGTCTCAAAGAAGGTGCGCGTGTAATCCAATTACCCTCTGGCTGCATACCAATTATTTCTGAATGAGCGTGCTGGGACATTTGACGGATTAGATTTTGACGGTAATCTTCTGGCATCCAGTCTTTTGGCTCTATATTGCTATCTTTAGAGATTAGTTTGTCAAAATATGCCTCTTCTTTCATGTTTTTTAAGCGCTCGTTTGTGTGTTTGTTATTCTTAATAATGGTTAATCGCTAAGAAATTATTTAAATTTATTATATCCTATTGCGTGATTAAATAGGTAACATAAAATACACTAAATACGATAAAAGTGTATCATTTTATATGCGCTTATTTGCCTTGTATAATTGCATCTTAGTCATTATTGAAAAATGTGACTCCAACTTATTAAGAGAAATGAATGAAAGACAAGCATCTTAAAAACCTTGTTCGTGAGAAGCTGGATGCCTTCATTCGTCAGAGTACGAGTTCTGCGCCACATATTATCATGACTATTTTTGGCATCAGTATTCTGCCCCATGGCGAGGAGATTTGGCTCGGTAGTCTGGCAAAACTTCTAAAACCATTGGGCATCAATGAGCGCTTGGTGCGCACTGCGGTTTTCCGTCTAACCAAAGACTCATGGCTCAAAGGAAACAAAGTGGGCAGAAAGTCATTTTATTCTCTAAACGATGAACACAAGGTTGAGTTTGAAAAAACCGAACAAAGCATATTTTATCAACCAGATAATTGGGATGGCGATTGGCGCCTGGTTGTCGGTGTGTCAATGGAAAAAACCTGCGAAAAAAGACAGCAATTTAGAAAAGCCTTGCTGAGAAATGGATTTTCCTCTGTCGCACCTCATGTATTTGCACACCCTACTTTTTCAGTTGAGGAGATTAAAAGCTTGCTTAATCAGTACGACCAAGGTCAGTTTCATGTGATCTTGAATGCCTGTGATGCCGAATCTAAGCCACTGAAGTTTGTTGAGGTGGAAGGTATTTTGCATCGAGATACCAGGGAATTTCTGCAGGAGAAGTACCAGGAATTTATCGATGAGTATCAAGACATAGCTGGCAACGTTGATTGTATTGATGAGCTTAGCTCGGAGGAGTGTTTTTTGATTAATACTCTAGTGATGAACGATTATCGACATTTGCTTTGGCACGACAAAATAGGGTCAAATATTCTCTTGGATGAAGAGTGGATAGGGCATCAAACTCGCCAACTCGTCGCAACACTTTATTGCGCCTTTGAGAAGCAAAGTCGAGTCCATTTTTGTTCAATTGCTGAAAATGAAAATGGTGCTTTACCTTCTACTCCATCAAGCTATAAAAAGCGATTTAAGTACTTGTCTTAAATTGATATCCAACTCACCGGTATCTCAAGGCAAAACAAAAAAGGCCCAAGTTATATACCCGGGCTTAAGTTTTAAGAGCGTAATTTGCTATTACTTGGATCGTAAGCAGCATCCGTGCTGACATGGCATTTGCGTGAACCAAGTGATGTGTCAACCGTTAGCGCTAAGCCTTCTTGGCAATGCTCTGGTTTGAGATAAGCAAAGGCAATAGAGTGACCAACACGATGACCATAGGCGCCACTGGTGATAATGCCAGTGAGTTGGTTGTCGACAAACACCGCTTCGTTGCCGAAGCATTCCGCGCTCACCTGATCATCAAAAACAAGATAAGCAAGCTGTAGCTTGACACCATTGGTTTGACGAGCCCGAATATTATCCGCGCCAATAAAGTCTCGACTTAAATCCAAGAACCGATCCATGCCAGCCTCTAGTGCGGAGATCTCCTCGGTAAATTCACCACCATAAGCGCGATACATTTTTTCTAAACGCATTGCATTAAAAGCTTGCCCACCAAAATCAGTCAGTCCAAGAGGTTCGCCGGCTTTAAATAAGGACTCGTAAATAGAAATGAGTTGCCAGCTCGGCATGTGAAGCTCCCAGCCCAATTCTCCCGCATACGAAACGCGCATGGCAAACACTTCGGCAGAGTCGATTTGAATTGTTTTACAACTGAGCCAGCTAAAACCACTATTGCTTAGATCGTTATTTGTGCGTTGTGAGAGAATGTCTCTGGCCTTGGGCCCCGTCAAAAGTACCCCTCCCCAGTCCTCAGTAAGGTCTTCAATGGTGATATCGTAGTCGTCACTATGCCACTCAAGCCACTGGTAGTCTTTAACTTGCGAACCGATGGCACCCATGAGTAAAAACTCGTTTTCACTGATACGGCTGATCGTTTGTTCTGCCATGATGCCGCCATTCGGCGCGTGGAAAAGTGTGAGACCAATACGACCATCCTTGCCGGGTAATTTGTTGCATGAAAGATTATCTAAAAACGCAAAAGCATCTTTTCCGCTAATTCTAAATTTGGCAGTACCACTGATATCCGTAATGCCACAATAGTTTTTTACTGCATTGCATTCAAGCGCCACGATGTCGTGCGCTTCGCTGTGTGCCCAAGTATGGGTTTCTTCTCTGACGTCGCCAGTGGCAAACCAAGCGGGCTTTTCGAAACCGGTATTGACAATATGAACCGCGCCTTTTTGCGCCAAAACAGTGTGCAGTGCGCTCACTCTTATTGGTCTGCCGTGCGGTCTATTTTCATTGGGAACACCCATTGAGTACATCCTTTCGTACGATTCGATTGCTCGGGTTGTGCAGTACTTCTTATCCGCCCATCGATCAAAACGTCGAGAGTCCAACGAGGCCATATTTAATTCTGTTTGGCCGTGGATCATCCACTGGGCTAGGTATTTACCAATGCCGCCTTGGGCAATACCAATGCTGGCGCCACATAAATTCCAAAAGTTGCGCAGCCCGCTGACAGGACCAACCAGTAAATTGTCATCTGGCGTATGCGTGATTAGGCCGTTGATAACCGTGCTAATACCCACTTCCTGGAATCCAGGAACGATTTCCATGCAACGCTCAAGCCAAGGCATTAATCGCTCTAAATCGCCTTCGAATAATTCTCGGTCGAACGACCAATCCAAACCACTAAGAGCCCAAGGTTTGGAGCCTCTTGTTTCATAAGGGCCGATTAACAACCCATTGCCTTCTTGGCGAATGTAGGAAGCCGCTCTTGAGTCACGAGTGACTGGCAGTTCTTGGGTCAGTTTGGCAATTTCTGGATGATTTTCGGTAATTAGGTATTGGTGCTGGAGATTAACCAGTGGCACATAGGCGCCAACCATCTCAGCAACTTGAGGCGAGAAGCAACCGCCAGCATTAACAACGTGCTGGGCAGTAATGTTGCCTAATTCGGTGGCCACTTCATATTCACCAGAAGGCAATATATTGATATCGGTAACGCGATTAAAGCTTGATACTTCGGCACCGTCTTTTTTTGCCAACTGGGCCAACTGAGTAACAACCGTAGTTGGGTCGACATGGCCATCGTTAGGTGTGTAGAGAATACAGCGAGCATTGTCAAAAGTCATCATCGGGTTGATTATGGCGGCCTCCTCTTTTGAGACAAAGTGCATTTCGCAGCCAATGTGGTTGGCACGGCTAATGATGTTCCTAAACCATTGTTCTTCAGCTTCGGTGTAGCCTACACGTAGCGATCCTGTTTTGTGAAATGACGAAAGCAGGCCTGTCTTTTTCGGCAAGATTTCATCATAAAGTTTGATCGTGTATTCGTGAATACTGGACAGTGTGTGGTTGCCATTAAAGTTTGGACAAAGACCTGCAGCATGCCAAGTGGAGCCGCTAGTAAGTTCGCCTTTTTCAATCAATACAACGTCGGTCCAGCCTTCTTCGCAAAGGTGGTACATAAGGTTTACACCTAGTGAGCCTCCGCCAATAATAACAACTTGTGCGTGTGTTTTCATACTAGTTTATTCCTCCAATGGGCTTCTGCCAATGTTTTTTCGAGTTAGTTTGATGTCAAATTTTTTGCGCAATTCCCCGTCTGTGTCGTCACTGATGTGACCTGGAAAATAGGTCGCTAGTATCTCTTTCTTTTTTGCGATTGCTGTTTCCAAAATAACAGGCTTTCCCATATCGGCCCAGTCGTTAGGCGAGTCCCTATTGCTCAGCTCTGGGTAGATATACTCGCTTTGCATGACGTTGATGGTTTGGTCGGAGCCAAGGTAGTGGGCTTTGTTATTCAAACAAACATCTTTTATGGTTTCAAAACAAAGTGCTTCTTCGCTTTCATCGCTAAGGCCTTTGGTCATTCTCATCGAAGCGCCCAATAAGTCGTTGTCTAATAATAGGCTCTCGGGGCACGTGCCCAAAAGGCTTGCGTACATACCGGCTGATTCGTAAATAATATTTGCCCCGGCTAAGGCCGTTACCACATGGGTCGATGCGCGCTCGGAGCCCGCTTGAAAATCTGGGAATTTAGAATCTGTCATGCCTGCGGGTGCGCCCGTCGGTAAATCAAAATGGTTGCCCATTTGTGCACAGGCTGCAGAGATCAGACCCTGCTCTGGCGAACCGCCACACATAGAGCCATTGCGCAAATCGGATACAAAAGGCCAGGTCCCCAAAATACAAGGTGCGCCAGGTTTGATGGCATTGGCATAAACCAAGCCTCCGAGGCATTCCGCCCAAGCCTGTGACACCACACCTGGTAATAATGGCGGCGCTGTTGCCCCCGCTTGCGCTGCTGATAGTAGTAGTATCGGCATACCGCCTTCAACGCCAACACGCAGGCACTCTAAAGACTCTTCGGCAAATTTCATAGGCGGCACAACAAAGCAGTTGCTCATGCTGGCAAAAGGACGCTCGCGCCATTTATCCTCACCACCGGCGATTATATGCAGCATTTCCAAACCATCGGTTACGTGGTGGGCCTCGGTAAAGCTTACACCTATGTGTTTTTGTGTGCCCATGGCGGCGCAATAAACGGAATTTTGATCTAACAATCGCGGGTCTGGAATATCACGCAAAACGCAGGTTCTTTGAAACATGTGAATGTGTTCGCATTGATCCGCAATTCGTGCCATGTCATAAAGGTCTTGGCTGAGAGACTCTCTGTACTCGTTGTTTTCTGGGTCGGCAATTAAAACCGCTGCGCCAGCTGTGGAGAAATGCACTCTTGATCCGCTTAAATCTAAATCGTATCTTGGAACTTGGCCGTGAAGTGTCAATTCGTGTTGCGACATTGCCATGGCTTTTTTGACCACTTCTTCAGGCATTCTTAGTCTGTTATCGTCACCTAGGATTGCACCAAATGCAATACAGGTTTCGATACAATGTGGGGTGGCATCCGCAAAGCCAACTTCCTCAAGGATGCGAAACACATTAGCCTCAATTGATTTAACTTGATTGTCGCTTAGTGGTTTATAAGAGCCACCCAATTCGCCAGGTAGTACGGGCTTTTCATCCTCGGCGAGTGGCGCTGCTCTTAGCGCGATTCGTGCCGCTCTGCCACCGGTTTTTCTTCGTGTCATCTCTTACCCCTTGGTGTATCAATGATTAGATTAATTTATTATAAAACATCTAAAACGCTTTCACAAATGATAAATAATATTTGCATAGCATAAGAAAAACTAATGTATTATTAGCTATAAACTTTATTCTTGTTATATGAGAAGCAAACTCCCGTCACTGAATGGTCTTAAGGTTTTTGAGGCGGTTGCACGCCATCTAAGCTTTACAAAAGCTGCCGACGAGCTGCATGTCACCCAAGCCGCTGCCAGCCACCAAATACGAAAATTGGAGCTCCAAATTGGTGTGCAGTTGTTTATTCGACAGTCCAGGAAAATTCAATTGACGAATGAGGGAAAAAGCTTATTGCCTGTGATGACAAAGTCATTGGACGCAATTGCAGATAGGTTGCTACAAGTTAGTGCTGATGATGGTTTTGCTATGTTAAAAGTAAAGCTAGCTCCGTCTATTTCTGCAAAGTGGCTCTCTCCAAGGTTAAATAATTTCTGGCGCCATAATCCGGACATTAATTTAAGTTTGTTTCACTCAAATGACGAAGTCGATTTTGTCAGCGAAGAGATTGATGTTGCCATTACCTATGGCGATGGTAAATGGCCCAACGTTGAGAGTTTCCACTTGTTATCACTCGATTTTTTCCCGGTATGTAGTCCAGCCTTGGTTGTGGGATTTGAGCATGAATTAGGCGAGACTGATCTTGCTAAGCTTTCCTTGCTTCATGATGCCAACTATCAATCATGGTCTTCCTGGGTAAGGAGTGCAAACTTTAGCAAGAGTAATCCCAATAGAGGCACTATTATCGATGATACGAATGTTTTAGTGCAGGCCGCCATCGACGGTCAAGGCGTGGCAATGGGTTCTTCATTACTCGTTAGCGAGCACTTGCGCTCGGGTCGTCTTGTGCGCCTTTTTGATCATGTATTAAAGCCTGAGGAGGGGTACTACGTCATCTGCCCCAAGACACATCTAGAGCGTCAAAATGTACGGCTATTTAAGAGTTGGCTACTGTCTCAGATATAGCTTTTAACTTCTTCCATAACCACAAAAGTTGAACTGTTTTGCACGTGAGGTAGGGCAGATATTTTCTCACCCAGTACTTTTCGGTAGCTTTCCATATTATTTGTTCTGACTTTGAGTAGATAATCAAAGTGCGAGGCTATCATATGGCATTGCACCACTTCCGGTATTTCCTTAATTGCTGCGTTAAAGGCATTTAAGGCTTGGGTTTTGGTGTCATCCATTTTTATTTGCACAAAGGCGATGTGGTTGTCTTCTACTAACTCGTGATTAATTACCGCTCGATAGCCGCGTATGTAGCCCTTGGTTTCCAATTTTTTAACGCGATTTAAACAGGGTGTTTTTGACAGTCCAATCCGATCTGATAATTCGGTGATTGTCATTCTGCCGTCCGTTTGAAGGAGTTTTAGTATATTTTGGTCGTAATTGTCTAACATGGGTATATTTCCTAATAACTAAACTATTTTAGATAAATGAATTGGGTTTGTATTAATTTTAAATACTAATGACTGGGTTTCTAATAATTCATAGTCATTATGCCTATTTTACATAATTTATAATGATTGTACTGCATTCACGGGAATTAAGAAATTGTTTAAAGAAATATTGTCCATCGACTACACGGCTTTAAGACAAAAAATTAGAGCTTCCAGAGTAATACCGGAAGACCAAGCACTGGCGCAATTGAGGGTGCTTGAGTGCACCGATAGTAATCAAAGAGAGCAATTTAGGAGTGTTACCACAAGCTTTATAAAAGAATTAAGGGCGGAGAATAAGCCCGATTTGTTGTCTTTGTTTATCTCAGAATACAGCATCAGCAGCGAAGAGGGTCTTTCACTAATGACTCTTGTCGAGGCGTTTTTGCGGGTGCCGGATAATAAAACCAGAGATAAATTATTTTCCGACAAGATTTCTAATAAGCCATGGTCTAAACATTTGGGGGGCAAAAAATCTTCAATGGTCAATATGGCGACCATTGCCCTGAGTGTGGCGGATATGATGATTAGTCACGGTCACAGTGCCTCAATTAGAGATCGCATTAAGCATGCACTCGACATTCTTGCTAGACCTGGTATTCGGTTCAGTGCTCATAACGTCATGCGTTTTTTTGGCTCACAGTTTGTTTTTGCCGAAGAGATTGGAAAAGCACTTAAAGTCGCAAAAAACAATGCCGCAGTCCATTCTTTTGACATGCTGGGGGAGGCCGCTTGGACCATGAATGACGCTAATCGGTATTTTTTGTCTTATAAAAAAGCGTTAATTGCTATTGGTGAAAGTAGCGAAGGTGATGACATTATTGCCGCAAACGGCATCTCAGTAAAACTATCTGCCTTACACCCGAAATATGATTTTATGCACAGAGGGCGGGTGCTTAATGAGCTAGTGCCGAGAGTGTTGGTGTTAGTCAATATTGCAGAGAAGTACAATATTGCCATCAATATTGATGCGGAAGAGGCTGAGCGTTTGGACTTATCTTTGGACGTGATTAAAGCAATTGCTGAGAGCAAGGTCGGCACCAAGTGGCAAGGTTTTGGAGTTGTTGTACAAGCCTACCAAAAACGCGCACCGTTGGTGATTGACTGGCTTTATGGGTTGAGTAAAAAGCATAATTTGAAAATTATGTTGCGACTGGTGAAGGGTGCCTATTGGGATAGTGAAATCAAAAATGCCCAAGTATTGGGTGATGTTGACTACCCGGTATTTAGCAAAAAAGCGAATACAGATTATTGCTATTTGGTTTGTGCGCAAAAGCTCCTTAAGATGCGAGATAGGATTTACCCGCAATTCGCCAGTCACAATGCACATACATTGATCAGTGTATGTGAAATTGCTGGCAACAATAATGGTTTTGAGGTGCAGCGTTTGCACGGTATGGGAGAATCGCTGCATAACCAATTGGTGAGTCAGTACGGCGTGGTATCAAGAATATACGCACCCATTGGCAGCCATAAAGATTTGTTGGCCTATTTGATGAGGCGCTTATTGGAGAATGGTGCAAACAGCTCGTTCATCAATCATTTGTTTGATGAGAATATCAAGCCAAGTGAGTTGGCTTTTGATCTTTTGAGCGAGGTAGAAAATGACCCTCAAACGAGCCATCCAAAGATTCCATTACCGAAGGATATTTATCAGCCTGTTCGTGGCAATTCTCAATCAATTGTGCTTTCTGAGCAAGATGAGGTGGACACCCTAAGGGGAGCGCAAAAGCCTTGGCTTGATTATGAGTGGTGCGCCGATTCTATTGTGGCAACTTCAGTTGATGGTGACGACTCTCAGCATCAAGTTGTAAACCCTGCGGATTTATCAGATGCTTTGGGCTTTGTAACCTTTACCCACGATGCCCAAGTTAAGCAGTGTGTATTGGATGCGAAAGCAGTTTTTACTAATAATAGCCATTCTCCAGAATCGATTTTTCTCAGTTTAGAGCGAGCAGCTGATTTATTTGAGATCAATCAAGCGGAACTGATGGTATTGGCCATGCGAGAAGCGGGAAAAACCTATCAAGACGGGATTGACGAAGTACGAGAAGCGGTTGATTTTCTCCGTTATTACGCCAATCTGGCAAGAGGTGCTGAGCTTGAACAGCGCGAAGCGCTTGGTGTGTTTATCTGCATCAGTCCTTGGAATTTTCCACTGGCTATTTTTACCGGTCAAGTGGCTGCAGCACTTGCGGCGGGCAATGCTGTGATTGCCAAGCCAGCAGAAAGCACCTCACTTATTGGTTATCGAGCCACGCAGTTATTGCATGAAGCGGGCATTCCTATTGGTTTGCTACAGCTTGTGTTGGGCAAAGGCGCTGACGTGGGTGACGTGCTAACGAGTGAAACAAATATTGCTGGTGTTGCTTTTACTGGCTCGACACAAGTAGCCAAACGCATTAAGCGAAATTTGCTCGCCAACAGCAACGCCCGGTTGATTGCTGAAACGGGCGGTCTTAATGCCATGGTGGTGGATTCCACCGCACTTAGTGAGCAAGTAACACGCGATGTTATCGACAGCGCTTTCAAGAGTGCAGGGCAGCGTTGCTCGGCGCTTAGAATATTACTCATCCAGGAAGATTGTTTTGACGGCATTAGCAAAATGATTAAGGGTGCTATGCACGAGCTTAATCTTGGCAATCCAAAATATTTAAATACGGATTGTGGGCCAGTCATTAATGCTGATGCGAAAGAAAAATTGCAAGTACATATCGATAACTCCAAAGCTCACGCCAAAGTTTTTGCCACAGTGCAGTACAACAATGTGGATGGATATTATGTTTCGCCAACCATGATTGAGATCGACAGTTTGGATGATATTAACGAAGAGTTTTTCGGTCCGATTCTGCACGTGATTCGCTATAAATCTGAGCATTTAGAGTGCATGATCGATCAGTTGAATGCCAAGGGTTTTGGCCTGACTTTCGGCATCCATTCTCGAATTAAAACGCAAGTGGACTTGGTCAGTAAGAGAATAAACGCAGGCAATATTTATATTAATCGCAATCAAGTCGGCGCCATTGTTGGCTCGCAGCCATTTGGAGGGGAGGGGTTTTCTGGTACTGGCCCAAAAGCTGGTGGTCCAAGTGCGTTGCACGGCTACAGCAGGGGCTTAAATACACCTTTTGCAAAAGATTGCCTCGTTCTCTCAAACAATAAAACACCATTTTTTGATCAGGTTATGATCGACAAAATAACCAATGCATTTCCAGTGCTCGATCAAGTTTTTATTGGTTATCTTGTTGATACGGTTAATCAATATGGGCAAAGTGTTGAGTTGCCAGGACCGACTGGAGAGAGCAATACACTGAGCTATCATCCGAAAGGTTGCATCCTTTGTCTTGGGTTTAGCGATAAGGATGCTCTACAGCAATGCTTAATGGCAATGGCGCTCGGAAACACTGTAATGACAACCTTGAGTCAAGAGTGTTTCGATCAGTTGATTGGGCTAGGTTTCGATGTAAACAAACTCTTTAAGATGGCGGGGGTGAATCCCACTGCCGAGCTACTTAAAAGCGATTGTTATGATGCTATTATGTATAGTGGCGATAGCAAGAAGTTTGATTGGCTAGTTATCGATAGAAATTCTGGCATCACTCCTGTGATTAATTCTACCAATGAACCGTGGCAGCTACTAAATGAACGTGTTATAACGGTGGATACCACGGCATCTGGCGGTAATGCGAATTTGCTCGCATTATAGAGTTTTACGTTAGAATAACAATGAATAGCTTGGAGGGGCGACAATGATCTTAGGCCAACAAAAAACCGCAGAAGCTTTACCGTGGAAAGAGTTGATAGATTGTTTGGATAAAATTTTTACTCAGACAGTAAACTCGCCCGTTCGACATCACCACAACATGAAAGTTCCAGGAGATCCGGATGCTACTTTGTTGTTGATGCCGGCGTGGATCGAGGGTGAATACTCTGGTGTAAAAATTGTTAATGTTTTTCCGGGCAATAATAAACGCGGCTTGGCTGGTTTGACGGGGCACTACCTATTGAGTTGTGGCAAAACAGGGCGCTTATTCTTGCAACTTGATGGTAATGAGCTGACCTCTAGGCGAACAGCTGCAGTCTCTGCCTTGGCTTCGCGTTATCTCTCTCGAGAAGATACTAACTCAATGTTAATGGTTGGTACTGGGCGCATGGCGCGATATCTAATACCAGCTCATATGAGTGTTCGACCAATTGAGGTTGTGCATGTGTGGGGGCGCAACCCAGATTCTGCACAGCGTCTGGTAGAAGAACTTAGGGTTGACGGTATTAATGCCCATATATGTCTACCGGAAAATTTACAAGAAGTAGCCCAACAAGTGGATTTAATCAGTTGCGCAACAATGGCAACAGAGCCACTGATTATGGGGGAGTGGTTGTCAGCAGGAGCTCACTTAGATTTGGTGGGTAGTTTTACCCCTAAGATGCGCGAAACGAACAATGCCGCCATGCAGATTGGCGATGTATTTGTTGATACACGTGCTGGCGCGTTCAGCGAAACTGGTGATATCCTTATTCCAATTAGTGAGGGTGCGATTACGGAAGAGAGCATAGTTGCTGAATTTTTCGATCTCTGTTCTGGTCAACATCGCGGGCGAGCTGATCTTGTGAATAGTGACAAAGCAATTACCGTATTCAAATCCGTAGGCGCGGCTATTGAAGATTTGGCCGCAGCTATTCTGGCAAAAAGTAGTATTAACTAATATTCTTCATGTCAGGTCATAACAAGCAAACGGTAGCAGTGGTTGGTGCTGGTATTGTTGGAATTTGCAGTGCTTTAGAGTTGCAACGTGCAGGCTATCAAGTGACACTCTTTGACAAAACACCACCTGGTGAAGGAGCGTCTTACGGTAACGCAGGCTTTTTAGCTAGGCAGTTAATCAGCCCTCTTGCTGAGAATATGAGTGTTTTTTCTGCGATCAAAATGTGGATTAGCCCCAATTCACCACTTTCTTTACCCCCATCACAACTTATTAATCTAGCTACTTGGTTGGTGCGTTTTATGCAACAAACATCCAAGAAAAACATTGAATCTTCAAAATGTGCTATTAATGCACTTAACGAGTTATCTGTCGAGTCGTGGAAAAGATTATTGACCGATATTGATGGTTTGCATTTCTTGCATAGGCCTGGGTATTTATTGTTATGGAAATCCAAGAATAAAATGCAAGACGCCAAAAACGAACTAGACATGATGCAGCATCACGGCATTAACTGTGAGCTTATAAATAGTGAAAAAATTAAGAAGTTGGAGCCTGAGCTTAACGAAAACCTATCACACGCATTGTATTTTGAAGATGCGTATCAAGTGAGCGATCCTTACAAGCTATGTCAGGCAATATTTTCCAAATTTATTGAACGAGGCGGTGTGTTTGCTCAGCAAGAGGTTGTTTCAATAAAACAACAGGACGATACGATTTGCCTAACAACTTCGAAAAAAATGCTTTTTGATAAGGTGGTTATTTGTGCTGGAGCCTGGAGTAAAAAACTACTAAATCACCTTGGTTTAAGTGTTCCACTGGTTGCAGAGCGCGGTTATCATGTGGACTTTCCAAAAAATAATTTGAATCTAAAGCACCTTATTGCTTCGGCTGAAAATCGATTTTTTATCAGCCCTCTAGAGTCAAGCATAAGAGTTGTTGGTATCAGTGAGTTGGGTGGTTTGAAACTCGGTGCAATCAAAAAGCGTTTTAAGTTGTTAAAAAACCAAAGTGCCGGCATCATTCCAAAACTACGATCTAGCAAACATAAAAGCTTATGGATGGGGCATCGCCCAACCCTGCCAGACTCGCTGCCAGTAATTGATTGCCACCCAAATCACCCAAATATTATGCTTGCATTTGGCCACCAACATCTTGGCCTAACACAAGGTGCAGTCACTGCAGAAATACTGGTTCAAATGATGCAAAACGAAAAAACCTTTATAGATACAAAGCCTTATTCTGCCACTCGGTTTTAAGCAATAATTTCCTAATTTATGGGGCGAGGCGCAGCTGCAACTACCCATAGCTTCATCTTGCTCTTGTCACTCACACTTAGATTGTGAGGTTGTTAATTCATAGGTAGAATTGAGATTAAATAAACAAGGAAAGGGTCATGAAATTATTTTTAATGATTGTCGCATGGGTTATCGCCGCCGTTGTAATTTGGGTGATTGTCCTTTGTGTCGTTGGCGCCTTGCTTCTGGCTGTGATTAACGATGCTTATCCAGAAATCACTTTCGAGCTCATGGCTACAATTATTATTGTGCTAACTGGCATGATAGGCCTGCAAAAAAACTACAGCAAGTCAAAAAGAAGTGACTTGGCCTCCGGAGAGGATGAGGCGCTAGAAAGAAAGGACAGTATTGAAAAAAATGTTCAAGAGTCAATCCAGCATATCATCGCTGAAGCCAATGATGAGCCACAAATAGAAGAGTTGGCACTAGATCGCAAAAAACGTAAACACGAGCAATTACAAAAACTAACCTTTATGGTTAAAACCATGAGCAAGAAAGGTCAAACAGAAGATCAAATACGCGCTAATCTCAGCCAAATGGGCTGGCCAGAGGAGGCTTTAAATCAAGCCTTCGCCACCTCTGTTTAAAGGTTAAAGGATTTAAACGTCTTTACCACTAGAGAAGTGGAACTCAGCGCCTTTACGAATCCCTGAAGGCCATCTTGAGGTGACGGTTTTTAACTGTGTGTAAAAACGTATACCTTCCATGCCATGTGTGCCAGAGCTGCCGAAAAGTGAACGTTTCCAGCCACCAAAGCTGTGCATTGCAACTGGCACAGGGATTGGAACATTTACACCCACCATACCTACTTGAACGTGGCTAGTGAAGTGTCTGGCGGTATCGCCATCACGGGTGAAAATCGCCGTGCCATTGCCATACTCATGGTCACTAACAAGCGTCAAAGCTTCGTCATAAGTGGAAACACGCACGATACAAAGAACGGGGCCGAAAATTTCATCGGTATAAATCGACATATCTGAGGTAACGTTATCGAATAAGCAGCCGCCAATAAAAAAGCCTTTGCTATTTTCACTGACACTCGTACCATCAACCACTAATTTCGCGCCCGCTTTCACACCAGCATCAACATAGGAAAGAATTTTTTGCTGGCTCTCTTTAGAGATCACAGGCCCCATCTCCACGCCTGCCTCATCATAAGCGCCAATTTTTAGAGATTTAATTATTGGTGACAGTGATTCAATGAGTCGATCCGCAGTTTCATCACCGACGGCAACAACCACAGAAATTGCCATACAGCGTTCACCTGCTGAGCCATAAGCCGCACCAATAATGGCATCAGTGCTTTGCTCCAAATCAGCATCGGGCATGACAATCATGTGATTTTTTGCACCACAAAGCGCTTGAACGCGCTTATTGTGTCGACAACCTTCTTGATAAATATATTCTCCAACCGGAGTTGAGCCGACAAAACTGACCGCTTTGACATGCTCGTTACTTAAGATTTCATCAACAGCCTCTTTGTCACCGACAATAGTATTAAGAACGCCGTTTGGTAAGCCTGCCTCGTGCATCAATTCGGTGAGTCGCAAACCGCAGGAAGGGACTTTTTCGCTAAGTTTTAAGACAAAAGTATTACCACAGGCAATGGCGACCACGTACATCCACATTGGCACCATCGCAGGAAAATTAAAAGGCACAATGCCGGTACAAACGCCAAGCGGTTGGCGTAAATTGTAACTATCTATTCCGGTTGAAACATCGGCAGTAAAATCTGATTTAAGATGGTTGTTAATTGATGTGCAGTATTCGACTACTTCTAGACCACGGCCAACTTCGCCAACGGCATCGGCAAGGGTTTTTCCATGCTCTTTAGATATAAGTTCGGCCAACTCGTCGGTATGTTTAATAATCAATTCGCGATAATTAAACATAATTTGTGCACGCTTTGATGGCGTCACTTTTGACCATTCGCTAAACTTCTCATTGGCAACTGCAATTGCTTTTGCGGTATCACTTGCGCTTGCGCCAGCAATTTTTGTGGTTACTTCGCCTGTGGCAGGATTGAAGATTTCAAAATCTCGTCCGCAAGTCCCCTTTATGTTTTCGCCGTTAATGATGTGTTGTAAATATTTGATAGACATGAAAATTTCCGAGTTTATTTTTTGTCAACAATATACGCTTAATATTATTTATAGTTGAAAATTATTATCGATGTTATAGAAATATATTCACTATTTGAAATAAGTATCACTTAGCTTGAATGCCAAACTTTTCTTGCACTTTGGTGGCGCCGTTAACAACAGCGGAAACCAGTGTATCTATTTGTTGCTCAGTTATAACGAAGCTTGGTGATACTGCAATGGTGTCTGCAGAAGGTAGGCCTCTGAGCAGTACTTTTTCTTCCCTAATAGCGCTTTGTAGTAATGGCGCTGCTTTATCGGCGCGCTCAAAAAATGTTTTTGGTGATTTGCTTTTGACAATTTGCAGGCCGGCTAATAGCCCAGCACCTCTGACTTCGCCAATGATTGGGCAGCCATTTAATTTTTCCTTGAATTGAGCGTGCATGTAAGCACCCGTTTCTTTGGCGCGCTCCACAAGTTTTTCTCGCTCCAGTATTTCAATGTTTTTCAGTGCGACAGCGCAGCCCGTTGGGTGACCGCTGTAGGTATAGCCGTGGAAAAAAGCACCGAGCTCGTCAGCTGTTTCTACCAAAACGTCCCAAACTTTATCGCCAATATAAAGCGCAGACAAAGGGAAATAACCCGATGTAAGGCCCTTAGCTGTTGTCATCAGATCGGGTTTATAGTCATAATATTGATGAGCAAACCACTCGCCTGTGCGGCCATAGCCGGTGATTACCTCGTCAGCCAATAGCAAAATATCGTATTTATCACAAAGTGCACGCAACCCTTGAAAGTACCCTTTTGGAGGGGTGATGACGCCGCCGGCGCCATAAATAGGCTCAGCAAAGAATGCGGCTACCGTATCTGCACCCGCACCAATAATGATTGTCTCGATTTCATCAAGCATACGCTTGGTGAATTGTATTTCTGTTTCGTCTTTTTTACCGTCAACGTAAAAATGCGGCTTGGGCGCTCTTAAAACACCGTTAATTGGTAAATCAAAAGCAGTGTGAAATGCTGCAATGCCGGTGACACTTGCGGCGGCTAATGTTGTGCCGTGATAGGCATTAACTCTAGCAATGATTTTCTTTTTCTCTGGCTTGTTTCTAAGATTGTTGTAGTAACGAACGAGCTTGATAGCGGTATCAATACAATCAGAGCCTGACGTGCCGTACTGCACTCTGGCAAAAACACCGCGAGTAAGGTCTAATAGTTTTTCACTAAGTTCAATCTGTGGCGTATTTGAGGTGCTGGCAAAGCTGTGAGCGTAGCCCATAGAGCTCGCACTGTCCAACATGGTCTTTCCTAGTTCTTCTCTGCCATAGCCAATATTGACGCACCATAAGCCTGACATGCCGTCGATTAGTTCGCCGTCATTGTGAGTCGTGATAGTCGCACCCTTACCTTCAAGGCAAATACTCGTGCCGTTATTCAGGACGTCACTTATTGATGAAGCGGGATGAAAAATTGATTTTTTATTGATATCAACTAAATTATCAAATTGTTTTTTTGTCATAACGGCTGGTTGTGCGTATAGGTTGCATCAAGGAAACTACTGATACGTAGATTATAGATGAAATAATAACCCTTAATTATGCCATAAAGAGGTGTAAATATTAATAAAATTCTTTAATTGTGTATAATTATCAGAAATATATATCTTATATGTAATAATATTAAGAAATAAATAAAAAGTCATTATGAGCGCAGTATCAACAAAAATAGCACAATTATTTAGCCAAATAGACAACCAGCAAAACGACATGTTGGCCGAGCTCATTACATGGTGTGACATTAATACCGGTAGTACAAATTTTGAAGGTCTGAATCGATTGTCTGAAGTCTTACTTGCTAAGTTATCGGAGTTTGGCGAGGCGGAGTTTGTTGAATTGCCAGATCGTGTCGTTGTCAACGATCGGGGTGAAGAGGTGTCTTTTCCATCGCCGCCTATTATTAGACTTAGCAGGGAGCAAGAGAACAAGCCATCAGTACTGTTGGTGGGTCATTACGATACGGTTTACGATAAAGAACATAGTTTTCAAGTTTGTACAGATCTGGGCAACGGACTGATCAACGGCCCAGGAATTGCTGATTTAAAAGGTGGGTTGTCGGTCATGTTTAAAGCACTTGAGTGCTTGCGAAATAACGATCTGACGGATGAAATTGGTATCGAAATATTACTCAACCCTGATGAGGAGATCGGCTCACCATGTTCCGGTGCCTATTTGGTTGAGCGCGCAAAATATCATGATGTCGGACTTATTTTCGAACCCTCTCTGCCCGATGGAACTCTTGTGGGCGAGCGCAAAGGTTCGGGTAACTTCACTGTGCGTGTGAACGGCAAATCCGCTCACGCTGGGCGTGATATTGGGTCCGGTCGCAACGCGCTTGTTCACTTAATGACATTGTGTGATGCAATAAATGCACTGCATGGACAGAAAGAAGGTCTAACCGTTAATATTGCTAGCATTCAAGGCGGTGGCGCGCTTAATGTGGTCCCTGATTTGGCGGTAGGTCGTTTCAACTGTCGTATTGAGAGCAATGACGATATTGCCTGGCTAGAAGAAAAACTTGCGTCATTGGTTGCCAACCATAACTCAGTTGAAGGCTATCAAGTGGCGTTGTTTGGCGGCATCACCAGAAGGCCAAAGGCATTGACTAAAGCCAATCAAAATTTACAGAACTTTATCACTGAAACAGGTGGCTTGTTAGGAATAGATGTTGCTTACCGGGCGACCGGTGGTGTTTGTGATGGTAATAACTTATCGCAAAGCGGTCTACCGAATGTTGACACGCTGGGCGTTCGGGGTGGCGACATTCACAGCGTTAACGAATACATGGTGATTGATAGTTTGGCGGAGCGCACTAAATTTGTTGCATTAATATTAATGCGTATGGCAAAGGGTGAATTCGATTTTATTCGCGACAGCGAAAAATTAATAAAGGCTTAAAAAAGATGCAAATTGTACGCCCAATCCAGGACAAAGATTTAGATAAGCTATTTGAGTTGGCATCCAAGACGGGCGGCGGCATGACAACTATGCCGGCTGATTTAGAATTGCTTGAGAAGCGCATCAAAACAAGTGTTGAGTCATGCAATGGCAACTTAAATGGCGATAGCGCCAAAACATTTTTTATGGTTTTGGAAGATGTTGAGAGTGGTGATTTAGTTGGCACAACAGCCATCTATACAAATATTGGACGCGATCATCCTTTTTATTCTTACAAGGTGATGCGTGTCACCCAGCGTTGCGCTGAATTGGACAAAGTCCAAGAAACAAAATTGTTAACACTGACTAATGACTACACTGGCACAACAGAGATTGGCTCTTTGTTCCTCTTGCCAGAGTATCGCTTCGGCGGAAACGGTTCTCTATTATCTCGTTCTCGATATATGGTTATGCATAGCCATCCCGATAAATTTGACAACAAAATTATTGCCGAAATGCGAGGCTATCGAGATGAAAACGATCGCTCTCCTGTTTGGGATCATTTGGGCGTGCACTTTTTTGGCATGGCCTTTGATGAGGCAGATATTATGTCGGGTGCAGGAAACAACAGTTTTATTGCGGATTTGATGCCAAAATACCCAATTTATATTGACTTATTGCAACCACGGGCGAGAGAGGCAATAGGCAAGATATTTAGTGCAACCGCACCAGCATTGCGCATGCTGGAAAAAGAAGGCTTTCACTATAATGACTACGTTGATATTTTTGATGGTGGTCCAACGGTTGAAGTCTACAAGGAAAATATCGCCACCATTAAAAACACTCAATCATTAACGATTTCTGCTTTTAAAGATTTACCTGAAACAAAAAACAAAATGTTGGTTTCAACAACTTCTTTGGTTGATTTCAAAGCGTGCTTGGCGGACGTGCTTATTGAGGGTGACAGTGTTGTTATTGGTGGATCTTTAGCAAATATTTTGGATGTCAATATTGGCGATCAATTATCAATAGCACCGGGTCGAGTGGGGTAGAAAGAGTTATGATTAATAATGCATGCTATATAAATGGCCAATGGATTCTTGGCAGAGGCAGGAAATTTACCTCTATCAATCCAGCCGATTCCTCAATCGAATGGCAAGGGCGTGGAGCCGATCCTGATCAAGTAGCTGAAGCCGCTCGAGCAGCTAGAGAGGCGCTTGATGCTTGGATGGATTTGGGTTATGAGAAAAGAGCTGAAGTCGTTCGTCAATACGCCGAACTGCTTAAAGAAAACACTCAAGATTTGGCGGAAATGATCAGTCGAGAAATGGGAAAGCCTTTGTGGGATAGCTTAACTGAGGTCGGCGCGATGATTGGCAAAATTGCATTGAGTGAAAAAGCCTATCAGCAACGCAGTGGATTTCAATTAAACGAGTCGGAGGCATTTAGTAGTGTATTGCGACATAAAGCACACGGCGTTGTTGCGGTTTACGGGCCTTATAATTTCCCTGGTCATTTGCCGAATGGCCATATTGTTCCGGCACTATTGGCTGGCAATACAATACTATTCAAGCCAAGCGAAATCACCCCAAAAATCGGTGAGATGATGATGGCCTTATGGGAAAAAGCAGGCCTACCAAAAGGCGTTCTTAATTTATTGCAGGGCGAAAAAGAAGTGGGTGTCGCACTTGCCAGTGCTGATATTGATGGGCTTTTCTTTACGGGCTCGTCTCAGGTTGGCAAGATTCTTCACAGGCGTTTTGCCGGAAGACCGGAGGTTAATTTGGCGTTGGAGATGGGCGGCAACAACCCTCTCATTGTGTCAGATGTGGCCGATCTAGAAGCTGCTTGTTATCACATTATTCAATCTGCTTTCATTACCTCAGGCCAGCGTTGCACTTGCGCAAGACGCCTCATTCTCCCTGATGGCGATGAGAAAGCGAATGCGTTATTGGAAAAGCTTGTGGAAATGACAAAGGAGCTGAGAGTTGGCCTATGGAGTGATGAACAAGAGCCGTATATGGGCCCAGTAGTTAGCAGCGATGTTGCAAGTCATTATCTGTCGGCAGTGAATGACTTGATTGAGCGGGGCGCCGAGTCATATTTAATGCCGATGCAGCTAAGAAATATTGATGCTTTGGTCACGCCGGCAATTATCGATGTAACTAATGTCAGTGATATTGAAGATGAAGAAGTCTTTGCACCACTTTTGCAAGTTTATCGAGTGAAAGATTTTGACGCCGCCATTGCTGTAGCTAATAATACAAAATACGGCCTATCTGCGGGCGTGATTTCGGATGATCGAGCGCTCTACGAGCGTTATTTAAGCCGTTCTCGTGCAGGCATTATTAATTTTAATCGACAAACGACTGGCGCTAGCGGTGCAGCCCCATTTGGCGGTATTGGCGCAAGCGGAAACCATCGTCCAAGTGCGTTTTATGCGCCCGATTATTGCGCTTACCCAATCGCCTCCGTTGAGTCGGACGAAGTGGTTATGCCAGCACAATTATCGCAAGGTTTTTCTAAAGAAAGCTAACCTATGAACTATATCGAATACAATTTTGACGGCCTAGTCGGTCTTTCTCATCACTACGGTGGGCACAGTTTTGGCAATGTTGCCTCTAGCGCCAACAAAGCCTCTGCATCCAATCCGAAGCAAGCCGCTTTGCAGGGGCTTAAAAAAGCCAAAACACTGGCAGAAATGGGCTTGCAATCTGGCGGCTGGGGGCAAGCTATTCTGCCGCCACAAGAGCGTCCGTTTCTACCAGCCTTAAGACAGCTAGGTTTTTCAGGCTCGAATGCGGAAGTCATCAGAAACTCGGCAAAAGCACACCCTCAAATATTCGCCAAAACTTGCTCTGCGGCAAGTATGTGGACTGCCAATGCGGCGACAATTTCACCGTCTTTAGACACACAAGATAGTAAGGTTCACTTCACGCCAGCGAATTTAGTAGCCATGTATCACCGTAGCCTTGAGCATGAAACTACGGGCAATGTGTTGCAAGCTATTTTTACAGATTCACACTACTTTTCACACCACAAAGCACTGCCTCAAAACACGATTTACGGCGACGAGGGCGCTGCCAATCATACGCGTTTCTACGGTAACCACTCTGAGCCCGGTATTGAGTTTTTTGTTTATGGCGCTGAGTCCTTTGCTAACTCACCGAGCGCGGTTAAGCCCAGCAATTACCCAGCCAGACAAACGCTTGAGGCGTCATCCATTATTGCTCGAAATCACAAATTATGCGCCGACAACACTGTCTTTGCACAACAACATCCCGACGCTATTGATGCCGGGGTGTTCCATAACGATGTGATTGCGGTTGGCCACGGCAACTTTATGATGTGCCACGAGATGGCATTTTGGAACAAAGAGGTGGTTTATGGTGAGCTCAAGTCAGCTTTTTCCACTGAGTTTTATATTCATGAAGTGAGTAATAAAGACCTCCCTATCGAAGACGTGGTTTCTAGTTATTTATTTAACTCACAGCTCATTGGCGATGCTGATAATGGTATGTTTATTGTTGCGCCGCAGGAGTGCGCTGACAATGCTCGAGTAAAATCAGTTATTGACAAAATTATTGAGAGCGACAATCCTGTGAAAGGCGTGCATTTTTTCGATGTCAAACAAAGCATGAGAAACGGGGGTGGCCCGGCGTGTTTGCGCCTCAGGGTTTTGCTGTCTCAACAAGAAATAGACGCAGTTTCAGCGCGCGTTGTTCTGAATGATTCTTTGTATGCGGACTTATGTGCTTGGATCGAGATCCATTATCGCGACCAATTAACTGTCAACGACTTGGCGGATCCGAAATTTTACGAGGAAGGTTGTACAGCGCTTGATGAGCTGACAAAAATCATGCGACTCGGATCGGTTTACGATTTCCAGAAGGCCTAACGAGTGGCCCTTTAGCTGTTTGAGATTTGCTCTCTTAAGTCCCGAAGAACACTTTCGGTCTCATCCCAATCGATGCAGCCGTCAGTAACGGAAACACCGTATTGCATCTGGCTTAAATCGCTTGGAATCGATTGATTTCCAGCGAAAAGATTGCTTTCAATCATAATGCCGAAAAGCGAGGTATTTCCATCAACAATTTGCTGGCCAATATCGCTAACCACTTGCCCTTGAAGGCGGTAGTCTTTATTGGAATTGCCGTGTGAGCAATCCACCATAACCCTTTCAGGTAAGTTGCTTTTCCTTAGTAGTGACTCGCAATGAGCGACATCCTCTGCTGAGTAGTTCGGCGTTTTTCCGCCTCTTAAAATAACGTGTGACGCTTTATTTCCTCTGGCTTTAAAGGTTGAAATTTGCCCTTGGTCGTTAATTCCCAAAAAGCTTTGCGGTGCAGAGCACGCCTGAATAGCGTTGATAGCCATGTCAAGGTTGCCATCGGTGCCGTTCTTAAAGCCTACGGCCATTGACAAGCCGCTGGACATTTCTCTATGCGTTTGAGATTCTGTAGTTCTTGCACCAATTGCACACCAAGAAACCAAATCAGCCAAGTATTGTGGTGTGATTGGGTTGAGCGCTTCAGTCGCCGCGGGCACACCAAGGTCGGCCAACCAAGTTAAAAACTCTCTGCTCTGATATAGCCCCTTGTCCACATCAAGCGAATTGTCCATATCAGGATCACTGATTAAGCCTTTCCAGCCAATCGTTGTTCTTGGCTTTTCGAAGTAAACACGCATCACTAAATACAGAGTGTCCTGCACTTCCTCTTGCAGTATTTGCATTTTTTTTGCGTACACTTTTGCGGCGTCAAGGTCATGAATCGAACAAGGGCCAACAATAACCATCAGTCGCTTATCTTCTCCCGAGAGTATTTTGTTAACCGTGGAACGGCTTGCCAGAACATTTTCCCGTGCTTGCTCACTTAATGGCAACTGCTCACTTAAGGCAATTGGTGAGGCAATAACCGTTTCGCTTTCAATATTGGTATTGTGAATTTTGTTACCCATGATGTATAAGTGCAGACCTTTGTAATGTCTCAAAACACAACATTTAAACATATAGTTGAGTTAAGCGTTGTGCTAACAGCGCTTGATAAAAAACTTACACCTAAAGGCAGGCTTCGCATTGCTCTTTGAGTACAAAGCTGAGTTGTCATGAGTGTTAACGACGTTTTTACGAAACTTGTACTCTTTAGTGTGGAGCCGAGTTAAGCGTTGCACAATCAACGATTTGCACCACGATGTCGCTATAATAAGCTTAATTCTGTATTCGGCGCCCGACCCTATGTTATCTAATCATCAAGCATTATGAAAGCTAGTAGTGCATCAAAAGCCTCTGCAAACCGTCTTGGCATTGTATTAATGATTTTCAGTATGGTGTTTTTCACCATGGCCGACTTGTTCCTTAAATTTTCTTCAGAGTTTGTTACAACTGGCCAAATTACCCTAGCTTTAGGAGTGGGCGGAACTTTTATGTTTTGGATGTTGCTTGCGCGCAAAGGTGAGGCTGTATTCAGTTCGGTTTTCTGGGAAGCTCCTGTGATACTTCGTACAGCGGGTGAATTGGTGGCCACTTTGTTTATCGTATTGGCGTTGACTTATGCCAGCTTTACGAGTGTGGCAGTTATTTTGCAAACATTGCCGTTGTTGTTAACCTTGTGCTCGTTTCTGTTTTTAAAAGAGCGTGTGGGCATTCATCGTTTGTCCGCTATATTGCTAGGCTTTGGTGGCGTGTTATTAATTATTCGCCCTGGCACTGATGGCTTTGATGTTTATTCTTTGCTGGCCATATTGGCAGTCGTTGGTATGACCATGCGTGATTTTGGTTCGCGCCTAGTAGGCAACCATATTTCTAATGAGAGGCTCGCTATTTTTGGCACTTTCGGGCTAATAATTCTCGGCGTCGGTTTGATGGTTTTTGAGGAAGAGCATTCGATACCCTCACTGGAGGTCACACTGTATTTGGTGGGTATGGTCGTATTTTCCAGTGTTGCGATTTTGCTGGTCACCAAGGCGATGCGAACCGGAGAAATATCTGCAGTTAGTCCTTTTCGATACTCGCGTTTATTTTTCGGTTTGTTGGTTGGTGTCGTTATTCTGGGTGAGGCAGTCGATCAAATGATGATTATCGGCTCAGCAGCCATCATTTTTTCAGGCCTGTACATATGGCTACGTGAGCGAAAAATATCTCAAAATAGCTAAACCAGATTTGGTGGAGATGGCGGGAATTGAACCCGCGTCCGAAAACCTTCAGTCAAGAAGTCTACATGCTTAGTAATGGTCTATTGTTTTAACTACGTGCCACCCGACCAACAGGGATGCATCAAGCGATTTCAGATTAGGTTTTAACCCTATTGTCCTAAACTAACAATAATGGCGAGTCTGTAAGCGACCGTTATCCCAAAAGTACAGACAACTTCTAAGTAACGGTTAGCATTATGCTGCTAAAGCGTAGTTGTCTTCGTTTGCAACTATT
>Ga0066854_10000033_pt1 | contig 45018 bp, 46 predicted proteins | sample ETNtaG_8_FD_65494 | JGI IMG/M metagenome (GOLD analysis project Ga0066854, IMG submission 65494) | Marine microbial and viral communities from oxygen minimum zone, Eastern Pacific Ocean - ETNP201406SV75 | ecosystem: Environmental > Aquatic > Marine > Oceanic | place: Pacific Ocean: Eastern...
CGTGAGACAGGTTTGTTGCTTTGTGGTTGAGGCGTATCAGGTGCCTGATCGGAAGGGCCCTTTAGTACGAGAGGAACGAGGGCTCGGAGCCACTAGTTTACCAGTTGTCCGGCAGGGCAACGCTGGGTAGCCACGCTCCAGCGGATAAGAGCTGAAAGCATCTAAGCTCGAAGTCGTCCGAAAGACGAGGCACCTCAGGGGACTCGTAAAAGACGAGATTGATAGACAGCGGGTGTAAGGACCGAGGTTCGCCGAGGTCTTCAGCCCAGCTGCACTAACCCCCCGAGCATCCAAAAAAATTTCTACAACACCAAGGCCTATTGTGGGCCTCTGTCCAACAGAGCATATCAATTCATAATTCGAAGGAAGAGTTGTGCACGGCCATAGCGGAGGGGTGCTACCCGGTCCCATATCGAACCCGGAAGTCAAGCCCTCCTGCGTCGATTCCTGTACTGTGGCGCGAGAGCCCACGGGAAAGTTCGTCGTTGTGCCACTCTCCTTCATCCCCGCAACAACTTAGAAATCACTGGCGGAGCCATAGTCAATACAACTAGGTGGAACAATGTCAATCAGTACCGGAGATATCCTCGGCCACACTCAAATCGGTGTCTATCTGTCAGTTGTCGACAAGGTCCTGTTCTACCCTCGGGCTCTTGATGATGCAGCCACTGAGGAGCTGAAGTCGGCATTCGATCTTGAGATGCACCCCTTCCTCGTCGGCGGCTCCTCACTGCTCGGAAGCTTGCTCAGTGGTAACGCTAAGGGGATCGCCGTGGCCGATATCGCTACTGAGGATGACCTCGACGAACTGACAAGTTTCAGTGACGTGGTTGTTATGGAGAGCGGAGTAAACGCCGCGGGCAATTTGATTGAGTGCAATGCCCACGGCGCCGTGGTCAGTCCGGTAGTACCCCAGAATGGCGTAGACATGATTGGGGAGGTCCTAGGAGTAGATGCTATCCGCAGTAAGGTGGCAGGACACGACACCGTCGGTAGCATGCTGGTGGCCAATGGTAACGGAGTGCTAGCTCACCCCGATGTATCGAGGTCCGAGGCTAAATCTATTGAGTCCGTGATGAAAGTCCCAGTGATGGTAGGGACAGTCACGTTCGGCTCACCTTATGTCGGAGCCGGATGCGCTGCCAGCGATACCCACGCTCTTGTAGGTGCAGGCTCAACGGGGCCGGAATTGAATCGTATCGAAGATGCACTCGGCTTAATCTAGCCAAACATCTGGTAGTCTATCTCGGCCTCCTTGTCTATTGACGAGGTCACCTCTGGCAGAGGATACTTCAGACCAGTAGCGGTGTTGAACAGGACGACGGTGTCATCCACACCAATCAATCCCCTATCTAGCGCGGATTTACATGCAGCAGCAGTCGCAGCCCCCTCAGGGCACATCAGTAACCCATCCTCTTGTCCTATTCCTTCTACCATGCTGTGTATCTCGTCGTCGCTGACAGCGATGGCAAAGCCACCCGACTCACGCACGGCCTTCAGAATCATGAAGTCCCCGAGGGCCGCAGGCACTCTGATACCTGATGCGTCCGTCTCGGCGTTCTCCCAGAACTCAGCGAACTCTGCACCTTCGTCCCAGGCCTTGACTATGGGGGCGCATCCAGTCGACTGAACAGCTACCATCCGAGGCAATTCACAGTCTATCCAGCCCAATTCAATTAGTTCTGCGAAAGCCTTCCACATCCCAATAAGTCCGGTTCCACCGCCAGTGGGGTAGAAAATGACATCAGGTAATTGCCACCCCATTTGCTCAGCCAATTCAATTCCCATGGTCTTCTTCCCTTCGATGCGGTAAGGTTCTTTCAGAGTTGAGACCGCGAACCAACCAACCTCATCGGAACCCTCTGCGATTATCTTACCACAGTCTCCAATTAGGCCGTTGACAAGATGTGTATCGCCTCCCTGTGCCTCGGTCTCCCGGGTGTTGATTTCGGGTGTGTTATCGGGGCACAGAACCGTGGCCTTGATGCCAGCCCTGCTGGCATATGCCGCAAGTGCTGAGCCGGCATTGCCGTTTGTCGGAACAGCGAGGTGCACGACTCCTAGCTGCTTGGCCATGGAAACCGCTAGTGCCAGCCCTCTAGCTTTGAACGAGCCAGTGGGTAATCTCGACTCGTCCTTGACAATCACTTTTCCCGGTGCAGCACCAATCAGGTGAGCAGATCTCTCGAGTTTGACCAAGGGGGTGATGACCTCACCTAGTGAGACACGGTCTTCGGGTTTTGCTACCGGGAGTAGGGGGGAGTATCTCCAGAAACCCGGTTCTGTGGAGCCCTCAATATCAGCCCTGCTGATTTCTCTACCCAGTCTGTCAAGGTCATACCTGACAATAAGCGGTTTGCCAACATCGGAGATGGAATGGAGACCGTCGGCAGAGTAGTGCTGACCAGTGTAAGCGCATTCGAGATGACTGACGTAAGAATCCACGAACTTACTGTAGGTGCCGATTCGATGAACCTACCGCTCATATCGCCGTGGGAGCAACGTGATCGTCGCCCTTGTCCTCCGCATCCCTAACGCGGTTCCACACCGAAGTCATGAGCTCGTCGTGATGCTCTTTGCAGTAGTGGAATCGCCTATAGGCCTCTCTGAATGAATATGCCTTGCTCCCAGTGGCCACTAGGAATCCCTCGGGCGAGAGGCGACTAATCTGCCCGCCTTGATTCACACACTTCGGATAATCGCACTTAGGCACGAACAACCCTGTCAATCACCACTCTTGAACTCTGTGAATCATCACACAGATTCGTCAAAAGGCTCGATAATAACAAGCGGCACATTTGCCTCGACACTATCTCCTGATTCACAATTAACTTCGCTGACAGTTCCTGGAATGGGAGCTTGAATCTCATTCTGCATCTTCATGGCCTCTAGGATGAGTAGAACCTCTCCTTCTTCGACCCGGTCTCCCACTGCTGTGTGTAGGGACACGACCTTCCCAGGGATGGAGGATGAGATGGTTCCAGAACGATTCCTTCTTTTGCCTCGTCCAGTCGAACGTCTTGTTATCTCGCCCGGCACTCTGCTGTCAACTTGAATCGAGAACTCTCGGCCACCGACTCGCACTTTCCAAGTTTCACCATCTCTCTCGATGTCGACCTCAAACTCCTCTCCGTCTACAGTGACTTTCCTCTTCTCACTCATCGGCTCACCTCGGGATGCTCCGTCGCGTGCGCGCGCGGAATAGGTTGCGCCTACCAATCAGCACCCGACGGTGATCGCGGGACCACGGATCGCCTGACTCTCTCTGTCCAGTAGGCCCCACAGCCTCACCTTTCTCGGTTACTAGCAATACAGCAGCCATGGCTGCAGCCAGCAACTTGGCTTCTCTGTCCGCGCGTTTCCCCATTCTCACTCCTCACAGTGGGATGTTGCCGTGCTTCCTAGCAGGGCGAATCTCTTCCTTTTCCAGTAATGCCCCCAGGGCGCGAATTAGGACAGTCCTGCTCTGATGTGGTTGGATAACATCGTCGAGGTATCCGAGCGCAGCAGCCCTGTAAGGATTGGCAAACGTCTCCACATAATCATCAACTAACCTCTCCCTCTCCTGCTCCGGATTTCCGGAAGTCTGGATTCTATGACGATGAATTATCTGGACTGCGCCGTCAGCCCCCATGACTGCTAGTTGAGCGGTCGGCCAAGCTATGTTGTAGTCACCTCTGATATGCTTGGAAGACATCACGTCGTAAGCTCCTCCGTACGCCTTTCGGGTAATGACAGTGAGTTTTGGCACGGTGGCTTCAGCATATGCATAGAGCAGTTTGGCCCCATGTCTGATGATGCCACCCCACTCTTGGCTTGCCCCCGGGAGGAACCCGGGTACATCGACGAATGTCAGGAGCGGCACGTTGAACGCATCACAGAATCGGACGAACCTCGCACTCTTGATTGAAGCGTCGATATCGAGGCACCCTGCTAGCACTTTGGGTTGATTCGCGACCACTCCAACAGTATGCCCTCCAAGGCGCCCGAATCCGACTACTATGTTACTCGCAAAATCGGCCTGAACCTCTAGGAACCCCCCATCGTCCAGCACAGATTCGACAGCAGTAATGATGTCGTATGGCTGACTGGGATCATCAGGGACAAGTGAGTCTAACTCATCGCATGTCCTGTCATGAGGATCTGCCGTTGCAACGACGGGTGAATTTTCGAGATTGTTGGATGGAATCAGCCCCACGAGATCTCTCACGATATTCAGCGCTTCTTCGTCGTCACCCGCTGTGAAATGAGTCACTCCTGACCTAGTGGCATGAGTTGAAGCACCTCCTAAGTCCTCGAACGTGACCTCCTCGTTGGTCACCGTTTTGATTACCTCCGGTCCGGTGATGAACATGTGAGATGTCTGATCTACCATAATTACAAAGTCCGTAATTGCTGGAGAATAAACCGCCCCCCCTGCGCACGGCCCCATAATTACCGAAATCTGAGGGATGACTCCGCTAGCCCTGACATTCCTGAAGAAAATCTCAGCATACGAACCCAAGCTGGCGACCCCTTCTTGGATTCTAGCCCCCCCGCTGTCATTCAGGCCTATGACTGGAGCACCCGTCTTGAGGGCCATGTCCAGAATCTTGCATATCTTCAGTCCATGCATTTCGCCGAGAGATCCTCCATAGACCGTGAAGTCTTGAGCGAAACAGTACACTGTCCTGCCTCCAATCGTACCGTGTCCGCAGACTACTCCATCTCCGGGTATCACGTTACGGTCCATTTCGAAATCCCTGCATCTGTGCTCAACAAGTGTGTCAACCTCCATGAACGAATCTTCGTCGAGCAGCAACTCAATTCTCTCTCTAGCCGTCAGCTTGCCCTTGGCGTGTTGCGCCGAGACGCGAGCCTGCCCCCCACCGCCTTCGGCGTGTGCTTTCCTGCGGCGGAGTTCCTCGACGCGCTCATCAGACTCAGCCATGGTGCCCTAAGGTAGGAAAACCACGCCAATGAGCATTCCCGTTAGGAATGCTGCCAGTCTCACGCGTCATCGGTTGCTTGAAGGCTGTCTCCCAACTCCCAGTTTCGTTGAAATGCGTATTGTGATTGCTAAACCCGGGCTTGATGGCCACGACAGGGGAGCGAAAGTCATCGCCCGAGCTCTCAGAGACGGTGGCCACGAGGTTGTTTACACCGGACTGCGTAAGACACCAGAGGAAATCGTCCGAATTGTAATGGATGAGGACGCCACGGCTCTCGGACTTTCCACTCTTTCAGGGGCTCACGAGGTCCTCGTTCCTGCAGTCTGCAACGGACTCAGGGACGAAGGACTCTCTGAGGTAGTAGTCTTCGCTGGTGGTATCATCCCCTCGGGCGATCACGATTCGCTTCATGATCAAGGGGTCCGGGCCATATTCGGACCGGGCACGCGCACCTCTGAGATTCTAGATTTCCTCGAGACCACAACCCAGCGAATTGAGTCGGGGCAGTCGGTGGGAATAGGGGAGAACTCTGGATGGCGATGGGGTTGAATGACTTCGAGTTGTTGAATTCAGCACTTTCAGGAAATCGCAGAGATTTATCCAAGATTCTCACGGCCATCGAGGGCGGTGCCAGTTTTGAGATAGGTCCGCAAGACCCCTGGACACTCGGAGTCACCGGACCTCCAGGGGTCGGCAAGTCCTCATTGATAGGTAGGCTGATTTCAAAGTGGATTGGTAGGGGGGAGAAAGTTGCCGTTCTGGCCGTCGACCCGTCGTCACCGAACAGCGGCGGCGCCCTACTCGCAGACAGAATGAGGATGGGGGCTACCGATTCAAGTGACTCTATCTTCGTCAGATCATTGGCCACTAGGAACCACCCTGGAGGGGTGGCTTCCCGCCTCTCTCCAATGATCGAATGTCTAGCTGCATGCGGCTGGAGCAGGATAGTCATCGAGACAGTTGGCGCCGGCCAATCGGAGATTCGAATCGTCGCCTTCGCTGACCGGGTGCTTCTGGTGGACGGACCTGACAGAGGGGACATGGTGCAGGCTGAGAAGGCCGGTATCATGGAGTTGGCAGACGTCATTGCGATTAACAAATCAGATATGCCAAATTCTCAGCATGCCGCAGATTCAGTGCGCTCTGCCCTAGGGCTGAGTCAGGGTTTGCAGCCCCAAGTCTACTTGGTTTCAGCACATGACGGGTCAGGAGTGGATGAGTTGCTGGAGGAAATTGAGGCATGCTCGATATCTAATCTCAGGGGGCGTCTTAGGACTAGGGAGAGACTGCTCTCGTTGTGGGATTCCCGCCTCCTCGACCACCCTAGGATAAATGAGGTGCTGAGTGCTGTTGAAACCGGAAGTATAACGCTCGATGAGGCCGTGGAATCGCTGAGATAGTAAGTCAGGAGAGGTTCTGGGATGGGTGAATCAGAGACTAATTTCGACATCGATCACGTGGAACATTCAGTCGGAGGGTTCGGTGGCCACGCGTTCAGGCGCCTGACACATGTATCGATGGCAGCTATCCCCCTAGTATACTACACCCGCGGGGGTGATATCGCAAGCTATTTCTCAGTCGGACTCGATGAGTTGGTTAGTTACGTCTTCCTCATGATTCTCGTCATTGAAACCGTCAGACTGCGGTTCGGAATCGTCATTATCGGTCAGAGGGAGTATGAATCTAAGCAGATTTCGGCCCTCGCATGGGGTGCTTTTGCAGTCTGCCTAACTCTTCTGATTACAGGCATGGAGCCGTTCTCGAGTGGTACCGGGATTAAATCCGGAATTTATGGTATCCCACTGATTTTTGGCCTTACTTTCGTTGACCCCTTGATGGGCGAGATAAAGCGCCAGAAGCAAGATATGAGGCTAGCAATAACCACAGGTCTAGCAGTCTCGTTTGTCATATGGGTCGGATGCAGTTTTTGGTTGGGGACTCCGCTGTGGATATGCATCCTCCTGGCTCCTCTCACAGTCCTAGGGGAACTGCCGAAGGTCAAGTACATCGATGATAACGCGACGATGATCCTCTTCCCTCTGGCCGCCCTACTGATGCTCAGCCCTTTCCTGTGAGTCTCGGCCCGTCATCTTTACAATCCAGTTTCATCTGGCCAGTGTGTTAGCATGTCAGATGAGGGTTCGAGCGGGGACATCATAGATTCCCCTTTATCTCAAAACACGTATGTTCTGATATGGACCCTAGCTTCACTGGTTTCGTTTGCTATCTTCGTGGTGTACTTCTGATTGCCCCATTGCATAGTATAATGGCGGGATTGTTTCTCGCGTATTCGTGTGCGGCATCACTGGCATGCTCGGAAATGCAGATCAGGAAACTGCTCTCGCGATGGCAGCCTGCCTTAGCCACAGGGGGCCTGACGGAGGGGGCGGATTCTACGATGAATTCGAACACGGAGCCGTGGCATTCGGTCATGCTAGGCTGTCGATAGTCGATCTTGAAGGCTCTTCGCAACCCATTGGATCGGATCACGGGGCAGTATTAGTGCAGAATGGAGAGATATACAACCAATCGGAACTACGCTCTCGATGCAATACCTATCCATGGCGTACTTCAGGAGACAGCGAGTCTGTTCTAGCAGCACACAGGAACGCCATGCTCGCTGCAGGATCCTCCATTCACGATTCAGCTGCAGGCCACGCCCGATGGGTTTCCCTGCTCGATGGGATATGGGGCTTCGCCCTCTGGGATCCAGTGAGAAGAGAACTACTTCTGAGCAGGGATCCAATGGGCGTTAAACCACTGCTCAGGACACTGCTACCTGACGGTACGCTTCTGTTCTCCTCGGAAGTCAAGGCGTTCCATGCCCATCCCGAATTCATAGCCCGACCGGACATTGACGCTCTCACCGTCAGACTCGCATACGAGTATCCGATGGATATGACGACGCTCTTCCTCGGCGTCACACAAGTAGCCCCCGGGACAATCGAATCTTGGTCCTTGGACAATGATGGCAGAGCAATTCTGAATGGAGTCTGTAGGTACTCCAGGAACATCATCTCACCTACGGAACACTGGGACCCGTCAGTCCAAGCCCGAATTCTCCTCGACAGTTTCCGAGATGGCCTCGAGGATCGGATGATGTCCGACGTTCCAATAGGAATCGTGCTATCGGGGGGATTGGATTCTAGCTTGGTGGCTGCACTCGCTCATCAGGTTTCTCAGAGTTCGGGAAAACCGGTCCCAGAATGCTGGACTGTAGCCAGCAGTGAGGATAATCCAGATTTCGTTGCCTCCGAGATGATTACTCAGCATCATGATCTTGGACATCACACCAAGATAATCGAAGAGGACGCGTTTTGGAAGGGCCTCCCTCGCTTCGTTGCCAGCGGAGAGGATCTTGACATCACCGTACTGTTCTGGCAAACTCTGTTTGAGGAGATGTCTAAGCAAGTGACCGTGGGACTTTGTGGACAAGGAGCAGACGAACTTCACGCGGGCTATGCGCGATACCGTGATTTGGATGAACACTCGCGGCTGGTATCGAACAGGCTCTCTCTAGCCGGGGGTTTCGATATCTCTGGTATCGAGCATGGTCCGGGGGCGCCCTGGCTCAATACCAAGATAGATCCAAAACATCATTTCAAAGACTTGAGCACTACTCTGCAATTCGAACTTGACAGGGGCCAGTTGTCGAACTTCCAACTGCGTCTAGCTGACAGGCACAGCATGGCACAGGGCATGGAAGTAAGGGTTCCTTTCCTGAGTTCGCAGCACAGGGCCGAGTCCAACAGGCTACCGATGAGATGGAGACTCTCCGCAGATACGGAAAAACTCGCTCTGCGTGAGGCGGCTTCCCTGACCAACCTCCCGGAGATTACCGTGAGGCGCCCAAAGCTCCCGGCTGGAACAGCAACAGCTCCAGATTTGGTGTCCTCGCTGATACAGGAACTGACGCCCCATGCCGCTGAGTGGGCCAAGGGATACGGCCGACTGAGCGAGCAACTTGCTGCCCAGCCCGAGATGGCCATAGGGATGAGACTGTTTCACTCGATTCACTTGACAGGGAATCCTCAACAACGGGCTACCAAGCCGATAATGGAACTTCTTGAGGATGTCAGTGACTGGCCCGAGTAATTTCTCGCCAATCATATACCGAGTTCTAACTTCCCGCCTTCGTGCTTGAGTAACCATGCCTTGGTCTCAGGACCGTTGCAGCCGCTGTAGTTCCCTAAAGCACCATCTCTGCGAACCACTCTGTGACAGGGGACCAACAGAGCCCATGGATTGCCAGCCATGACTGAGCCGACAGCTCTGCTGGAGTTCTCGTACCCCGCTGCTAGAGCCAGATCGCCGTAACTAATCACCTCGCCGAAGGGTGCAATTTCTGGGAGAACTCCGAGGACTTTTTTTTGGAATGCAGTAAGACTCCCTATGTCGAGCACGGGAACGGGGGCCCTGCGCTTCTGGAAGAAAGCCTTCACCCATCCTCTGGCCGTTTCTACGTGGTGTTTGCCCACCACAGACTCGTTTTCCGGTTCCTCGCTCCACTCAAGCCTACAGACTCCCTCTTCACTGGCCGCGACAATCATTCTACCCAGGGGGGTGGAGATTGCCCTAATCCCTACTTCCATCGAACTACCTAACCTCTTCTTCAGACTCACCATCTTCGTCTCCGATAGCAAGGTCATCCATTCCCACTATCTCGTAGTTCGAAGGGAACAGTGCGATGATTATCCCAGCCACTATGCAGCCGAGGCCGAGGTAGAATGACTGCATCACCACCATCAGTTCGAGGCCAATCACGAACAAAACTAGGCCTCCTAGATTGGACACCCATACTAGGGTCTTGAAGGTCGAAAGGGAAACGCCGCTGGAGCGACTGCCCCTCTTAGGGCCGAACTCGGCCCCGAATCTCAACGGCTCCTTATCTTCCACAACTATCCCTACCTGTCAATCATGATTATCGCATCGGTTGGACAACCTAAAACACACAACTTGCATCCCGTACAATCATCCCGCAGGATTCTAGCTTTGCGATTCACTTCTACTTGCATAATCGGACTTGCGAACGGAGTGTCGTAAAGCTCAATGGCATCATCATCGCAGACTATAGTGCACTGGTCGCAACCTATGCATAGTTCCTGCTTGACCCATGCAACAGCGTCCTCTCCTCCCTTGATCTTGGCTTCCTCTCCTGCTCTCATCGAATCAAGCATCATCCGGATGCGCTTCTGCTCGACGGCCCGCCGGGCCAGCAGGTCGGGAATCTCTGTCACGTCCGGCAACTAGTGCCCCACATTCTCAATGTATGCTTCTCTCCGCCACCTTGATGCTATGGCCGACGGTGCCTAGTTCGTGGTAGACGCCAATCCCGAGTTGAGGTGGCATCAAGATCCAATGGCATGGGTCGGTTTGCTCATCGGCCCCTCAATCTGGGCAGTGATGGCTATTTCTCTGTCGCTGCGGGCTGCTTGGATCTCTTTCGCCTGCGGAGGTCTAATTGGTTTCTTCCTATGGCTCATTGCGTTGGGCTATGACAATCCTAGGATGGCCAAGGCCACTGCTTGGGGAATCAGCATCAATCTGGCTCTGGCAGCAATATCTGCATACTATGCATTCGTAGTTATTCCCTAGAGTTTACTTGGCGGGCGAGGAAACTGACAACGTCAAGAATCTCAAAGTCATGACGCGGATCGCCCTCAAACTTGAGGCACTCGAAATGCGCCACGCACTTGGGACAGGTCGTAAGCATCACGTCCGCCCCAGTCGCCTTCACTTCGTCGAAGCGCTGTAGGCGCAGAGCCCTACTGTTCTCGTTGCAGGCCATCATGCTGGAGACGCCGCAGCACAATGCGTCTTCGCCGTGGTGCTCCATTTCCACGAGACTTACTCCCTCCACCGACTCGACCAAATCGCGAGGTTTGTCGTAGAGGTCCATTTGACGCCCGAGGCGGCATGGATCGTGGTAGGTTACGGTGACATCGTTGGCCACGGCCAAGTCCATGTCAAACCCCTTCTCGACTAGGTACTCGGTGGTGTGCATGACCTTCATCTCGTCCAACTCGTAATCCAGAGCGAAAGTTCGGAAGCACTCAGCACACGAGGTGACCAGAGTGTCAATACCACTCTCACCTAGTTTCTTCTGGTTGTAGGTCTTCAGTTTCTCGAAGACCTCTGATAGGCCCTGCCACTTCTGGTCGTGACCGCAGCACTTCAGGAAGTCACGGCCTAGGTAGGTGACGTCCTCACCCATCTCCTCGAAGAGGGTGAAGGCCGCGGTGGTAGTCTCGCCGAGATTCATCTCGCCCTCGTTTACATGACTGAAGACCATCTCCTGATCGATGTAGTCGACGCACCCCGGGTAGTAACCGACGTTGGAGTCTATCGGGTAATCCTCAATCGAGACAAAGGCCTCGTCAGCATCCTCCTCGGCCTCAGCAGCCAGCACAGCCTGAAGTAGTGTGTGCGGAATCTCGGTGGCCGGCGGGCCGCCGACGATTAGGTTCCTTCGAATGTCGACGTAGGAATCGTAGTCCACCAACTGTGGGCAGGCATTGGTACAGGCTGTGCAGGTCAGGCACGAGTACAGCGGAACTCCGTCATCTTCGTTGTTCCAGGTGTTGTAGATGATGTTCAGTTTGTCACCGGCGTTGAACAGTCTAACCGGGCAGGCGTCGTCGCACAGATCGCAGCCGTAGCACTTGTTCATTTCCCACTCATATCCTCGGGCCATGCTGCGCATGACTAGGAACACAATCGCGCCCACACCGAGACAGGGGATGGACAGGCTGTAAATCAGCTTGGCATCGAGCCCCTTCGGATTCTTGTGGTAAGTTGGATTGTCGAGGGAGAGTGCAGTCAGCTCATCAAGGCTTAGAGACGATTCAGATCTAACCATAGCCGTACCGTCGTCGCTGAGTAGGAGGGGCTGATGGGCTACTGCCGAGAAGTCCGTGGCCATAGAAATAGATTCGTTGACACCCTCTGAATTGAATGAGAAAATGACTGTGTAGCTCGCTCCAGTAGACAGGTAAATCGTAGTTGACTCGCACACACCACCCTCGTTCTCCCACAGGACTGATCCAGAGGAGTCTAGGAGTTTGATGCTCTGTGAGTGGACGCCAGCATTCCTGGCGGAATCGCCCGTATCCGTGTAAATCGTCCGGAACGTGCAACCTACATCAGCAGGAACACTGGAAACTCCAAGATTCTCAACTTCGAATGTGCTGCTATCGGAGATTTCTTGTTGCAAACTCAATGCATTCCCAGAGTATGTAGTGATTGATCCACCGGTGTTTCTCCCGATATCAGTGTCGGCATGCCCATTGTCTCCTGAAAAATCTATGATGACCTTCTTGGTAGGTTGGTAGATTCCCCAATCAGCCCAATTCGCAGCCGCTATCACGCACCAGTCGCTGAAGTCGTCATGTTCAAAGTCGAAATCATCCCACACTGCCAAGTCTTGTGTCTCCGAGTATGGTAGACAATCATCCTCCCATTCTGCCCATACGTTACCCTTACCTTGGTGCACAAGAGTGTCCGAGGGCTGCGCCCGCAGCCCATCAAGATCCTCTAATTCGTCCATCGCACCTAGACCCCCGTAATCCCAGAAGCCACCATCGTAGATGGGCCATGTGACTACCGAGATGATTACCGCAGCTACGATGGAGCCAATCGCAATCTGCCTCCCTATAATTGGCGAGAGTCTCGCACCGATTGAGTTCAGGACGAACCACCTCACACAGAAGTATATCACAGCAAATACGAATATACCTGTCAACACCCATGGTATGGCGTTGAATACATCAGCTGTCCAAGGAGCCTGCCGGCCGCAGAACAGGTAGTTGTGAGGGTCCGACCAGCAATAGTTGCTCAAGTCCTTCGAGTAGAGATTGAGGAAGATATTGATTGAGAAAACGGAGATGAACCAAACATGAGCCAGATATACTGCTCCAGCAGTGGCGAACCATGGGTCCTCGACACCCCTCTTCTCCCTCTTTCCGATGATGAACGGAGGCAGTGCTAACAGGCCAACGGGGATGCCTGTCAAGGCCGAGCCCCACCAGGCAGCGTTCCAAGCGATAACCGGTGAGCCGAAGAAGCCCCCAATTGGCCCTGCGGGAATGATGAACTGAGGCAGGTACTCTCCCCATCTCAAGTACCCATACGAGAACAGTACATACCAGTCTGGAAAGACGAAACCGGCTTGAGCGAACGGGTCGGCTGCACTGTGGAGTGGAGGGGGGATGATCCATGAGTAGAACGAGATTACTGCCATCATCGCTGCTAGGATGATGCTGTCGCGGATAATCTCGGTCGGCCAAAAGGCATGACCGACGAATACTCGCCGCCTCTCCTCATCAGCCTCTAGCAACTGGTCTCTCTCGCTGATGTAGGTGTCAGCGATCCTCCCGAATCTGTCTATCATCCCCATACTATCACTTCAATGCGGCTCCGCGATACCCTGTACCCAGACGATGAATAGATGCGCCAGAATTAGGCCAGTCACTAGTACAGGGAGAATGAAGACATGCAGGAAGTACATTCTCGTCACCGTTTGACCGGACAGGGTGGTGCCCGCGAACAGCGCCTTAGCCATCCAACTCCCTACTAATGGAGTTGAACTGGCCATGTTGATTCCTATGGTGGCTGCTCCGAAAGCTAAGCTGTCCCAAGGCAACAGATAGCCGGAGTAGCCGAAGAAGATAGTGAAGAACATCAATGCGACCCCGATGAGCCAGTTCAACTCACGTGGGTTGCGATACGCTCCGGTGAAGTATACTCTGCACATATGCAGGAACACTGATGCCACCATGAAGTGAGTCGTCCAGTGATGTATCGACCTCATGATGTAGCCGAACGGTAAATCGACCATGATGAATTCCATACTGAGGTAAGCAGGAGAGGGAGTTCCCTCTCCTCCAGGGACGTAGTACAACCCAAGTACCGTTCCTGAAATCACCAGTATGACGAAGGCGAGGAAGGAGATCCCTCCAAGGCAGTACAGAGGATACCAGTACCAGATGATGCGCAACTTGTACTTCTCAGCGTGTGTCAGCGGCATCTGCCTGTGCATGTGGTGGTATGCATCCTTGCTCATCCCCCAGTAGTCCTGGATTCGGAATCTTGTATCGAGCCAGGAGAATGCCCACAGGAAACCCTTCTCTGCGAGACCCATACTGCCTGCACTGGTCTCTACGGCCCGCAGGATATCGGTCCTCGGCATTTCGTCCCTCTCCTTGCGCAGTGTGAAGGCCACGAGGACCACAACGATGGCAATGAAAAGCCACAGGAACCAGAACTGAATCATCAAATCACCTACTCACAAAACGTGTACCAATCTTTGAAGTCATCGAGGGCCTCGATGATTCCCCCGTTGACCTCAAATGGAATCAATGGCATACCAACCGGTGCGGGACCTCCGGTTCTCTTGACTCCTATGAAGTCGAACTCGGTGCCGTTGGTCCTGTTCCTGTTACGATTCTTCTCGATGACCGTGGGATCGTACCTGCTGGAGTGGCATATACAGAACAGCTTGTTACCACCAGCATCAGCACCACCAGGACTCCATTGGTCACTGGTGAAGTCATTTGCAACCAGTTGCCAACCCGGGATGCAGCACAAGTGTGGGCACCTTGAGAATATGATAATCATGTTGTCATGAATCGAAAGGGCCTCGTATTCAGGCTTCTCGTTGACCTCAAAACCAGATCCCACATAGGCACCGCTCTCGTTGTAACCGTCCATGAACTGGAACTGGGGCTTGTTCTCCTCTAGTGCGGACTGAGAGTTCTCATCGTGAGGAACATAAATCACATTGACAGGGAGGCCGGACCAAACTCCAGAAGCCCCCGCCATCCCGGTAGTCGAGGTTGCAGCTGCATCGACGAAGGACTGAAAGTCCATCTGCTCAAGGTGCAAGTCACCGTACCAAGCGGAATCCTCGGCACCGGTGGGTACCCAGAAGCGCACAGACGAGTCCCCGCCGTCTGTATCAGACTGCCCCATCAGAAGAGATGCGAAGCCGATAGCGCCAATACTTGCCATAGTGATGACACCCGCAGCGGTGTTGAAAGAGTGGCGCATGAACTCTCTCCTATCGATCATGTTCGGCGCCTCCGAAGCAGCACCAGCTTCACCTGGAACGGGCCTGAGTCTGAATCTTCTTGCCATCATCACACCTCGTACTGTCTCCATCCCCCGGGGTCATTCGAAGTGATGTATTTGTTTCCCCTATGCTTGACTATGACAACGTCAGGCATCACGAACTTCAGGTAGACCATGCCTAGGATGATTATAGTCAGCATGAGCATACCCATATGGAATGACAGTAATTGCTGGTCCCACCCGTTGAATAGTCCATAGGTCAACGCCCCTGCCCAGTACAGACTCCACAAGATACCCCAAAGAGACAGCAGTAGAATCAGTATGGAGTCGCCGAAGGGCGATACAGAGGCTCGTACGACCGTGCCCATCTCAGGCTCGTTGAACACTCCATGGTCGACGGCAGCGCTGAATTCCTCTACTGTCAGCACGGTGTCCTCAAGAGCAGCGCGCGCGTCCTCTACACTAACCTCGCCCGACTTCACCTGTCTGAGCAGCCTCATCACGATGTCTTCTTTCACAGTTGATCACCTCTTCGAAGATGCTTGATTCTGAGGCGCAGAAGATTACTCCTCCCCACATAGTGCCTAGAGAACCCGTAACGGAGGAACAAACCGCAGAAGAGCAGGACGATGATTACCGCGGCGAATCCCAGCAGGCCGAGCCAGTGCGCCCTGAGTCCAGCACCCATTTCGTGGATATCTACACCATGCTCGGCAGGGGCCGGAGGTTCAATCTCACCGTTTCCGGAGAAGACTGTCCGAGTCCTTCCATTATCGATGCCCTCATCGACAGTAGTCGTGAGTCTATTCCACTTGTCCAAAACACTGGGTATCTGATCGCCATTTACAGTATTCCCTGCGAGCCACATCGTGACTACACCTTCTCCTGATGAGGGGGCAGTCCAGACAACTTGCCAACTCCTATCTTCCGTTTGTGATCCTGAGTTTGTATGAGTTAACCTAGTCGGGTCATCCTCCCAGTTTTGGACCATTGTTTCGAATCCTTCTCCAGCACTGAGGACTCCCAAACTGACCATCATCGAGAACCCACCAGTGTTTGAGGAGGTGTCTATATCAGGGCCTCCAATTAACTGGATGACTAAACCATATTGAATTCCCGCCTCGTAGTGGTAGGGCAATCCCTCGATTATTATAGTCACAGAGTTATCAGAGTCCTCGTTATGGCAAGTGCATCCCGCTATGGAAACATCTCCGTCGCCGTTGGCATCGCCTCCGATACCTAGGTGCGATGCCTGTGTTCCTCCTGCTATGAGCAAGGCAATTAGTCCGAGTATGAGAGCTCTTTGAGAGTATGCTGCAAACCTGCTCACGCTAACACCACAAGGTACGGACGAAGCCACTTTGAATAGGGATATTAACGTTCCAGTTTGCCTCTTTCGGAAGGACTCGCATCTGCCCCTCTAATGACACTCATTAGATATTCGCGAAACCTCAAACGATAGTGCTCTCAGCAGCGTCTGTGTCGGGACCTCAATGGCGTAATGTCTACCGCCTCTCCGAGGAGCAGTTACAGCGCCTTGAAGAGGCAGAGAATCACATGGAGATGCTGGATATAAATAACGCCGAATCCATTTTGATGGAACTATTGGAGGGAGATTCCGATTGCGTTCCAGTACTCAATAATCTGGGTCACATGTATGGTCGCTACCTGTCAGATTGGGAGAAGGCCATCGAGTACTACGAACGCGTATTGCAGATTGAGCCAGACAATGCATGGGCACGAGATGAGAGAAGGAGATACCAACGCCTCCTCACTTATGATTGAGCACATTCTAAACGGCCCCTGCTACGAGGGGTGTCGCATGGACGAGGGCGCGATTCTCGTTGCCGGCGTCGGAGGAATAGGTTGCACATGGGCCGAGAGGGCCCATACGAAATGCTCCGAACTGGCTGACTTACTGCTCATAGACGCTGATGAGGCTTCATTTGCTGGAGCCTCAGCAGCGCACTGCTTACACCTCGATGCAGGGGGCGACGGCCGAGGCACTGCCGCTCTTCCCGCGCTGGCAGCTCACCGCCTCAGGGACGGCATTGACTCTGTAGCCCCCTTACTTGACCAGGCCGAACTCGTAGTCATTATGACGGGGCTCGGAGGAGGGATGGGCTCGGGTGCCTCGGCCGAATTGGCTTCTCTGGCGTATGAGAACGATTGCCTCGTAATCGCCATCGCAGGTTTGCCTTTCGCCGAACAACCTCTACGGTGCAAGATTGCCGAGGCCGCAATTCAAGCGCTAGAAGAGAACTCCCACGTTTGTATCAGAGTCAGTATGGAGAGGTTGGCATGGCAGGCACGACACAGGGATGATGACTGGAGGGCAGGATCAGGCTGGATTGGTGAATTGGTTGAAGGACTGGTAACTACTCTTGCCAAGGTAGGAAAGATTAACCTCGATCTGATGGATCTCAGGACGGTAATCAACAGACCTGGGAACGCCACTCTGATTGTCGGAACTGGGACCACTGACAGGCCGGACAAGGTGGTCAGCGAGGCGCGCAAGTCACCATTATCTGATCTCAGAGTTGATGGTGCCAAAGGCTGCATGATACAGGTAGAAGGAGGTCCTGACATGACTCTAGCCCATCTGAATGAGGTTACAGAGGCATTCGTCTCCTCCCTCGATCCTGATTGTCAGGTAATCATGGGAGCAAGGGCAAGTGACGAGATGATGGGACGAATCAGGCTGGTCGCAGTAGTTAGCGGTCTTTGACCAACTCGATTAAGGGTCGCCCTGTCCACCAGTCATGGCAGGGCCCGGTAAGGCTGCTAGGGGTAAGCGCAGGTGGATAGGAGTGAGAATCAGTTCGCGGGAGACGAGTCGTGAGGCTTGTGAGGAAATCCTAGGGCGGCTCCTTGAGGGATTACACTGGAGATTATACGACCACTACATAGAGTCTGACGGCTCTGTGGGGGCTATAGTCAAAGTGCCCCTGAATGATTGCGAAGCAGCCACCTCTCGAATCAACTCTGACGAGGGCTGCTGCACGATTACTAGATCGGGGAAAATAAAGTTGGTCAGAGAAAGGCTCGGTATTGGCAAGAAAGAACTCACGTGATAGGATTCCAGTCGAGTGTGTTGATATCATCAATCGTTGCGACCAATCCATCGAACTCGGTCAACAGATGGCCTTCTGAACTCAAACCCACTGCTCTCACAGGTGACCCCTTGGATTTGAGGACTACTCCTGTTGAAAGCGACTTTGCTAGGTTCTTCCAAGACAGTGCTACCAACTCTTCCTCTTCTACGAGAGGCGTAAGAGAGTGCTCCTCGAAGAGTGACGAGATAGCCGAATCTAGTATATCAAAGACCTCGATTGCTGTTTTCTCTCCGACGAACTCACTCCATCCGGCTACAGTCGTTCCATCGACAACGCCGTCCCGCTTGTTGAGTCCAATGCCAACTCTGATGCCATCATCCTCCGAATTCCCTTCCACGAGTACACCCCCCAGTTTCCTACCATCTTTGGTCACCAAGTCGTTTGGCCATTTGACACAACAGCCCAGGGCATCTGAAACTGCGGCACCGACCGAGGTCTGTATGAGTCCAGGAGAGTGTCGTTCTAGAGTCTCGCCAGAAAGGACCCAAGTGCATGCCAGCCCTCCTTCCTGAGTCTGCCATGAACTCCCTCTCCTACCACGGCCGGAGGTCTGCGAGAGAGAAAGCACCCTCTGCCAGCCTCCATTAATGAGTCGTTTAGCCTCGTCCATCGTCGATTCACACTCAGTCAGGACCATGGCAGACTCTCCTGCTCCCGGTTTCCAGTAGCACAGCACCTCAAGCCTCTCATCAGCCAGTCTCATGCTGTCCAGTTGCCGGCAGGACCATCCGCTCCGAATCCAACTGTCGGGTTTACTGCGACTTTCGGGATCGGTGCGATGAAGCAGAACTACTAGGCAACTCGGATCAATCAACTCATCGTCCATGACCTCTAGAAGCTTATCCGACCAACCCCCTGGAAGATCAGACATCGAAGCCTCCTCGATATGCTCGAGGGAGACTTCATCGTGTTCTGGAGGGTCCAAGTAGGGTAGATTCCATACTACTAGATTCACTCCTTTTTGCAATTCCCACCCCGGCTCTCCAGGACCACCTTCATCGACACTGACCCTGTCTGAGAAACCGGCTTTCTCCACATTACCCCTAGCCGCTGCCACAGCGAACGGATTGACATCACATGCAGCAACACTCCAGCCTATTGAGGCGAGTAGGATAGAGAGCACTCCACTGCCACACCCAATCTCGACTGCCCGGCCACAGCGACCAGACAGTCGTAGTAGCGCCCGGCCAAGTAGGGCGGTGTCCTCACGAGGCGGGTAGACCGTGTGAGGGACTGTTATTTCCCACGGACCAGCACTTTCGATTCCGAACTTGGAAAACGTCGATTTTCCTTCTGCTCCGAGGGAGGGCCGGCGGCGTTCTTCGCACATCTAAACCTCCACTACGGGTATATTCTGAAAACCTTTATTCGTTCAGGCCTCCGACATCGATTCGACATCTCCGCCCCCTTTAGGAGGAGTCGTGACCCTGCGGAGCGTAGCGATGCCGTTTTAGAAACGTTCATCTACCCCCCCTCGGTCCGCAGAAGGCCCAGCACTTGCTATGGGCCTGTAGCTTAGTCAGGTAGAGCATCCGGCTTTTAACCGGACGGCCGTGGGTTCAAATCCCATCAGGCCCGCCTGATAACGCCGCAGGCCCATGGTTTTATGCAGGGCAGGGGGGCATAATATGGCAGTAAAAAGCTCAACGAAAAAGCGTTTGATGGAACTCGGTATCTCCGAGAAGCATGCCCACCGGCTGGCTGACGATGCGAACATGGATGCAATCAAACGCATGTCTGTTGATCAGGTCGCCAAGAAACTCGAACTCGAAACTGGCGACGCTGACCTCGAGAATGTGATGGGTGTAATCAGAGAGCAGATGAAATCACGGAAGAGGGCACGCACAGGTAGGGTAACTATCTCCAGGAAGGCCTTGCTCGATGCCGATATCCCACAAGGTGATGACAGGTTCAACGTACTCAATCACATTCTAGTTCCTCATCACGAGTTGATTCCCCAGGATGAAGAGGAGGCCGCGTTGGCTCCGTGGAAGCTGACTCAGGAGAACGCTGACGGCACCACCCGACTGGCCAAGGAATTACTCCCAAAGATACTCATCACTGATCCTGCTGTGCAGGCGATTAAAGAAACAGTCGAGGTTGGAGACGATGAGCTCCCAGCAGGCTGGCTCGCAAACAGAATCGTCAGAGTAGTCAGGTACAGTCGTTCAGCAGGTTCCAGCACGGCTTACAGGTTGATTGTAGAGAGCGCTTGAGGTGAGAAGATGAAGGAAATAGTTGAGAGTTACTTCAAGCAGAGGAGCCTAGTAAATCACCAGTTGATGTCGTACAACGACTGCATCCCATCAGGTGATGGTCGCCTTAGCAGAATGGAGCGGATAATTCGCCACATCAGAGTAGGGACGGACGAACCAGTCGAGGATTTGCCTGGCGGCGAGGAGGCTGGTGGCTGCATCAAACTCGACGTGCTCGACAAGGAAATCATAGTGCGCCTCAAGAATATCAGGCTGGGGCGCCCGACCATCCGTGAGGCCAACGGTGCCGAGCACCCCGCTACTCCTTTGGAGTGCAGAATTCGCAAGCTAACTTACTTCTCGCCCGTGCATCTGGACTTCCGAATCTACAGGGACGACATAGATGGTCCACCCGATGGTGGCTTAGGTTACATCGAGGAAGAAGGAGTCCACATAGGCAACCTCCCAATCATGGTTCGCTCGGCCCGGTGTAACGTGCACTCCGACCACATCGATGAGAACAGGAAACTATCTCCTCAGACTTCAGTCGAAGATAACGAGTACCTGACCCAGCTTCTAAGGAAGGCGGGTGAGGACCCCCTAGATCCGGGTGGCTACTTCATCATCAACGGCACTGAACGTGTACTCATCTCGATGGAAGATCTCGCACCCAACAGAGTCACCGTAGAGAAGAATAAGAAGTACGCTCACGAGACCGAAGTCGCCAAGATTTTCTCTCAGCGTGACGGCGTGCGCAAGCCAATCAACGTTGAGAAGCGACGTGACGGTATGCTGATGGTAAAGATTCCAAGCGCCGGCACCACGGCGATTCCAGTCGTGCTCCTCATGCGGGCGCTGGGTATGGAGAACGATCAGGAGATCTTCGCTGCAATCGCAGGCCCAGTTGAGGCGATGAAGTACACCGTCGCCAACCTCAATGATGTCAAGGACAACGAAGAGTATGCCGTCGAGACAGAGGATGAGGCGATTGCATGGCTCGAGAAGAAGTTTGCAGCCGGACAGCAGAAGGAGTACCGAGAGTCGCGAATCCAGAACCTCCTCGACAAGGAACTCCTTCCTCATTTGGGTTCCTCGGACAATCACCGCGAGAAGAAAGCCATCTTCCTCGGCCGCATCGTCAGGCAGGTCCTAGAAATGGCCATCACCAACCGCGATCCAAACGACAAGGACCACTACGCCAACAAGCGCGTCCGACTCGCTGGCGATCTGATGGAGGATTTGTTCAGGGTCAGTATGCAGCAATTGTCTAGGGACCTCAAGTACCAACTCGAGAGGCACCACAACCGTAAACGAGAGCTGAAGATTAACTCGTGCCTCAGGCCGGACGTCCTGACATCCAAGATTATGCACGCTCTAGCGACCGGCAACTGGGTTGGAGGGCGCTCCGGTGTCAGTCAGTTGCTGGACCGTACAACATACATCGCCGCTCTCTCGCACATGCGCAGGGTGACCAGCCCCTTAGTACGCAGTCAACCACACTTCGAGGCTCGTGATCTTCATCCCACTCACTGGGGCAGGCTCTGCCCCAATGAGACTCCCGAGGGTCAGAACTGCGGACTGGTCAAGAACGCAGCTCAGATGATTGACGTCTCAGAGGAGGTCCCCGAGGACGATGTTAAGGAACTGCTGATTGAGGCTGGAGTCAATTCTTCCCCCGAGGAGTGGGCGGCTGGCTCGAGGATTCACGTCAACGGTGACATTTTCGGTTTGCACAAGAGACCGGCAAAACTAGTCTCTAGAATCAAGAGCAGCCGTCGCCGAGGACAACTCCGGCCAGAGGTTTGTGTCCGTCACGACACTGCTAACAAAGACGTCTTCATCAATACAGATAGAGGTAGAGTTCTTCGTCCTCTGTTGGTCATCGAGCACGGCAGTCTGAACCTCACGAAGTTACACCTGGAAGGCCTGAGGTCCGGTGAACTTACGTTCGCCGACTTGGTTTCCTCGGGCGTTGTCGAGTGGGTTGATGCCGAAGAGGAGGAGGACCTCCTTATCGCCCCCAGGCCATTCGATCTCCCTCAGATATCACCCAAGTACGGCAGGCCAATCAACCCGGCGAAGGTGGAGTGGATGAACCTCGGTGACGAGGAGATATCCGAAGCTAAACTGAGGGCTGAGGTACAACTCTCCAACGGTGAGACAGTCTTCGATGAGTTCACGAGTCCCCTGAACTACTACCAGGACGAAACTGACGCCCTCAAGAGGAAGCAGACAAAGAACCACACTATTCTGGTTTACACTCACGTTGAGATAGATCCCCAACTCATCCTCGGTGTGTGCGCGTCCCTCGTACCTTACCCTGAGCACAATTCCACTCCGAGAGTGACCGGTGGGACAGCGATGGTCAAGCAGAGTTTGGGTCTGCCAAGCGCCAATTACAGGCTGCGCCCTGATACCCGGGCCCACATAATGCACTATCCACAACAGTCAATCGTTGGCACGCGCGCAATGCAGTCGACGAATTTCAACAACAGGCCAGGAGGCCAGAACTTCGTAGTCGCCATTATGAGTCAGCATGGATACAACATGCAGGACGCCGTCATCATGAATCGAGCGTCGGTCGAGCGCGCTTTAGCGCGCTCTGCTTTCGTAAGGACCTACAACGCGGAGAACAAGAGATTCCCTGGCGGCCAGGAGGAGCGAATCGAAGTACCTGGAACTGGTCTCGACGAGATCAAGGGGCTGAAGTCGTTCGACAGTTACGCCCACCTTGAGAGAGACGGGCTGCCAGTGCCGGAGGAGTATCTGTCTACCTTGGACAAGTCGGACAGGGCGGTTTTGGTTGGGAAGACCAGCCCCCCGCGATTCCTCGAGGAGGCCCACGGTGCTTTCTTGCAGGCTCAGGAGAGAAGAGAGTCCTCGATGCTGGTGCGGCATGGCGAGGAGGGTTGGGTCGACAACGTGTTCGTCACAGAGTCCCTTGACTCTGGGCGCCTTGTCCGTATCACTCTGCGTACCAACAAGATTCCGGAACTTGGCGACAAGTTTGCCAGTCGCCACGGACAGAAAGGGGTGATTGGACGACTCGTAAACGAAGAGGACATGCCTTTCACCGCCGACGGTGTTATACCGGACCTTCTCATCAATCCCCACGCTATCCCTTCGCGGATGACTGTGGCCCACGTTCTTGAGATGATAGGCGGAAAGGTTGGCTCCATGGAGGGCCGCAAGATCGACGGAACTGCATTCACTGGTGAGAAGGAAGACTCCCTGCGCGCGGGACTTCTCCGTAACGGATTCAATCATACTGGCCGTGAGGCGATGATTAACGGAGAGACCGGTGAGGCTTACGCTGCTGACGTCTTTGCCGGCGTCATCTACTACCAGAGGCTACATCATCTTGTTAGCAGCAAACTGCACGCCCGCAGTCGTGGTCGGGTACAAATCCTGACTCGTCAGCCAACCGAGGGCCGGGCACGTCAAGGAGGGCTCAGATTCGGTGAGATGGAGCGCGACTGCCTGATTTCTCACGGCGCGTCGATGGTAATCAAGGACAGACTTCTGGACGAGTCAGATGGCTGGGACCTGATGGTCTGTAACACTAAGGGATGCGGACACGTCGCTTACTATGACTGGAAGCGCCGCACCACCGTCTGCCCTTACTGCGGAGACCGATCCGATGTCCATAAGGTACAAACTTCCTACGCGTTCAAACTGCTACTTGACGAGATGAAGAGTCTCGGGGTGGCAATGCGACTGGAACTGGAGGATCGAAGATGAGCGCCCGCGATGCAGCCAAGATCCCAAAGAGGATTGAATCAATCAAGTTCGGATTGCTGGACCCCAATGAGATTCGTAAGATGTCATCAGTTGAAATCAAGACAGCTGACACTTACAAGGACGACGGGCACGCATACAAGCAGGGTCTGATGGACCCGAAGATGGGTGTCATAGACCCGGGAATCCGCTGCGAGACCTGCGGCAATAAGCACGAGGAGTGCCCGAGCCACTTCGGACACATTGCACTCGAGCTACCTGTCCTCCACATTGGTTTCACCAATCTAATCAAGGCCTCACTCAAATCAACTTGCAACACCTGCAGCAAGATACTGCTTCACGGCTCGGCTGAAACTCATCCTCTAGACCCAGAGAAGTCCGAGCAGGATTTCTACCGGGATCGGGTGCATGACATCATGATCAAGCACGGTGTAGGCTCTCGTGAGTTCAAGACCATCATCAAGGACATCGAGAAGGAATGCGCCAAGAAGTCGAGGACCATCTGTATGCACTGCGGCTCAGAGCAAGGCAAGATTATGCTCGACAAGCCTTCGACCTTCAAGGAGAAGAAGGCGGACAAGGGCGAGCATAAACTAAACGCCCGGGATATCCGAGAGTGGCTTGAGCGGATTCCCGATGAGCACCTGATATTCCTCGGGATGAACAAGGACTCCAGTCGCCCTGAGTGGACCATCATGAAGGTCCTCCCCGTCCCCCCAATCACAGTTCGTCCCTCGATTACCCTCGACAGCGGCGATCGCTCCGAGGATGACCTCACTCACAAGTTGGTGGACGTCCTTAGAATCAACCAGCGTCTGCGAGAGAATCGTGACGCAGGCGCCCCGCAACTGATTGTAGAGGACCTATGGGAGTTGCTGCAGTACCACTGCACTACATACTTCGACAACCAGACCAGCGGAATACCTCCTGCTAGGCACCGTTCCGGACGCCCTCTGAAGACACTCGCCCAGCGCCTCAAGGGTAAGGAGGGCAGGTTCCGCAGCAACCTTTCGGGTAAGCGAGTCAATTTCTGCGCCCGCACCGTAATCAGCCCCGATCCGAATCTCGGAATCAACGAGGTTGGAGTGCCCGAGAAGACCGCCAAGGAGCTTACGGTCCCAATCAGAGTCACCAGTCGAAACAGGGAGCAGTTGCGCCAGATGGTCCTACGCGGACCCGATGTGCACCCAGGAGTCAACTACATCATGCGAGGAGATCACTTCAGAGTCCGAATTACAGACAAAACGAAGTACATCTGGTCTGGATTCAGATGCCTCAACCCCGAATGCGATTGCGGAAGCGAGGATGAGCCCTATACTGGCTACAGGCCCGATTTGAACGAGGTTCTTCATGCTCCAAACTTCCTACCCGGTCTCGAGTTGAAGCGCCAGATGCGCAGAAACGCCATCGGCGACCTCGAAGAAGAGTGGGCGGTCGACTTAGAGGCTACACTTTCAAATCTTAAGGGAGAGGACGTTAAGGGGCAGTCACTGAAGGAGGATGATCCCAAGGCCATAATCCACAACAGGTGGAAGTGGGAACACTCCAATCCCAACGAGTACTTCCCAGATCACCTAGAGGTGTCATGCCCCCACTGCGGTAGTCCTGAAATCGAAGACGAATACGGAGGGACCTACTCGACGGAAATTGAGGACAGGTTGAGCACGCTAGATAGAGAAGGAAATCCGAAGCCCGGTGTCATAGTCGAGAGGCATCTTATCGACGGTGACGTCGCGATATTCAACCGACAGCCGTCTCTGCACCGGATGTCTATGATGGTCCATGAGATACGTGTCATGCCAGGCAAGACATTCAGATTCAACCTAGCTGACTGCACACCCTATAACGCCGACTTCGACGGCGACGAAATGAATCTGCACGTTATCCAAAGCGAGGAGGCTCGCGCAGAGGCCAAAATTCTCATGCGAGTCCAGGAGCACATCATCACTCCACGCTATGGAGGCAGTGTGATAGGTGGCATCCACGATCACATTTCTGGTGCCTACCTGTTGACTCATGGCGACCGCATCCTGCCCAAGAATTTGGTTCTGGAGATTTTAGGTGCCATCGGTTGGATTGGCGACCTACCTGAGGAAGTACAGAACAATGGCACCGTGGGATACCGCGGGACCGATGTACTGAGTCTCATCGTACCAGGTGGATTCAACCTGCAGTACACAAGCAGGTCCGGCGATCAGGTCAAGGTAACCGCAGGTAAGGTCAGCGGCACCATAGACAAGCGAGGCATTGGTGCTGAGGACGGCCGACTGCTTGACGCCGTCGTCCAGACTCACGGCTCCGATGCTGGTGCTGAGTTCCTGAACAGAATGACGAAGATGACCATCGCCATCTGCTCTGCAATGGGTTTCACCACCGGAATTGATGATGAGGACCTACCTCTCAAGGCCAAGGAAAGAATTACTGAAATCAACGCTGAGGCGAGCGCCGAGGTTGACGAGGAGCTCGCGAAGTACGGCAAGGACGGCCGACGCTACGAATCTCGTCCCGGCAGGACTCCTCTTGAAACTCTAGAGGAGAACATCCTGGGTATTCTGGACAAAGGTAAGGCTGATTCTGGTGAAGTCGCGAAGGATCATCTTGGCTCAGACAACCCCGCTGTCATGATGGCGGTCTCCGGAGCCCGTGGTTCGATGGACAACCTCGCTATGATGGCTGGTTCCATAGGCCAACCAAAGGTTCGCGGCAAGCGCCTTGAGAGGGGATATCAGGACCGTGTGTTGCCACACTTCCCGCGTGGAGTGAAGGGCGCTAAGGAGAAGGGTTTCGTATCATCTTCGTTCAAGCGTGGGCTTGAACCGACTGAGTTCTTCATGCTCTCTGTATCGGGGCGTGAGTCGTTGGTCGACACTGCTGTCAGAACTAGCAAGTCAGGATACATGCAGCGCCGCCTAATCAACGCCATGGACGACCTGAAGGTTTCCGACGACGGTATGAACTCAGTACGCAACACCGCCAAACGAATCATCCAGTTCGAGTACGGAGAGGACGGCATTGACCCCGCTCGCAGCCGCAAGGGATCCCCCTTCGACGTTTCGCAGGTCCTAGACGATGCCTTGGGAGGTGGGAACTGATGGTAGTCAAGAGCGCCACCAAGAAGAAACTCATGGATCTCGGTGTGGCCGAGGAGTATTCACACAAGCTCGCGGATGACCGCAAGTGGGACGATGTGAAAATACTGACATCCGGTCAGATAGCCCAAATCTGCGGTATTGATTCCGGTACTTCCCAAGAGATATTCAAAGTGATGGAGGCGTCCGCCAAACCATCCCGAGCAAGTGCATCCGCTGAGAAGACTATCGTGAGGAGAAAGGCGCCCAGACGACGCAAGAAGAAGACTCTCCCGCTTCAGGAATACGACGAGGAAACCAAGCTTAAGCAAATCCTCCGCGACATCGACACGGACGATACGATATACCAACTGCTCCAAGATACCTCAATCAAGATGAATCTCTCCATGACTCCTCGTATTCTAGGCGATCTAGCCGAGGGGATTCGCTCTAGGGGCATCGACAATCTGACTCCCGCTAAAGCCAAGAAAGTGCTGAATTCTTCGGAGAGTTTCTTGGCCACAGCTAGGGCAGATCCACACGAGGCTGTCGGCATCACCACTGCCCAATCAATCGGCGAGCCAGGTACTCAGATGACTATGAGAACCTTCCACTATGCAGGGGTTGCAACCGTCAACGTGACCCAAGGCCTCCCCAGAATCATCGAGATAGTGGATGCCCGAAAGGTTCCGAAGACCCCCACGATGTTGATTTACCTCGAAGAGACCGATTCCAAAGGAAAACCCCTCAACACCAATGAGAAGGCTGCTCGCAAAATCGCCGCTGCACTGGAGACAACCACTACACCAGACATCGCTAGGATCAATGTCGAAGTCACCCAGCGACACATCAGTCTTCAACTCAGTAATCCCAATATGCGAATCAAGGCCATGACTGGTGCTGAAGTCAGGGATAAACTGTCAAGGGCGTTGCGGCTGTTCATCCAGGCAGATGACGATGTCCGCCCAAAGGTCCTCACAATAATTCCAGGTGTAACTAAGGAAGAAGATCTAGAGACACTGGCATCAGACCCTGCGACCTACACTGCCCTCCTCCAGCTTGAGGAGAAGATCAAGAAACTTAGGCTCAAGGGTCTGGCCGACATAACCCGCGCTAACGTTCAGGGTCCGAGCAGAGATACCGGCGAGTACTACATCTCGACTATTGGATCGAATTTGTCTAAGGTCAGTCAGTACGCTGGAGTAGATAGGGCTAGGACCTACACTAACAATATCGAAGAAATCAATCAGTACCTCGGTGTCGAAGCCGCGAGGCAGGCGATTATCAATGAGATGTACGATACTCTCGAGGGAGCCGGTCTCGAGGTTGACATACGCCACTTGCTGACGGTAGCTGACGTGATGTCCAGTGAAGGCACAGTTCGCGCCATAGGTAGGCACGGAGTCAGCGGCACCAAGCACAGTATCCTAGCACGCGCGGCCTTCGAGGTCACTGTTACACACCTACTGCAGGCTGGAGTGATAGGCGAGAGGGACGAGCTCACTGGAGTCTCTGAGAATATCATCGTGGGACAGCCGGTTGCACTGGGGACCGGGAGCGTCGACCTGTACTACATCCCAGAGAGCGTTTGAAAGAGGATTGATTATGGATCTGGCTAGACAACTCAAGCAGAGTATGAGCACAGGCAGCATCCTGTTTGGACAGAGGCAGACTATGAGCGCTTGCTCTAAGGGAGATGCTAGGCTAGTTATCGTGGCTGCCAACTGCCCGATCAATTACATCTCCGAACTGACCGATGGTCACCCTGATGTGCCTGTCCACCAGGTCCAGATGGTTAACAGCCAGTTGGGGGCAGCTTGCGCCAAGCCGTTCCCAGTCAGCGCTCTTTGTGTCACCGACCCCGGGGAGAGCGAATTGCTCTCACTGTCACCCAACGTCTGACTGCCATACACCTCGGGACTAATGCCCGTGTGACTATCTCTTCAGGCGTTCGCTTCAAGTTCACGGCGCCACCGCTGGTCGCGTGGACGAGGCGGTGCGTGACCTACTGGCCTTGCGAGCCGTCAAACTCCGTCCAGCTGAAGATGCCCCGAAGATCCACGGCTTCAGATGTATGGGCGTAGCTGAGAGGGTGCCCGAACTGGGAGAGGCTCCGGGCTCGATGGTTCACGTTTGGCACGTGCCTGTAGACATCCTGTCCTTGTCATCCACAGAGATAGAGAGGTGGAGTGTCGATGTCCCTGGAGGAAGGCACTGGATCCTCAGCGAACGGCCGTTTGACGAGGCAATCCTCGGTTCATTGAAATCTATCGATGTGGTGATTTGGGGCCCGGAACGGATGGCTAGGTGGATTGGAGAGGCAGTTCTGACAGGCGAGTTAGTCGCCCATTCGCCTTCTCTGCAGGAACAGTCGCAGATCGAGCACGACGAGATCCTGATTGCTGAACCAATAACTCCCCTCGTCGCACTCAGACCTCTAGTGGAACTAGACTCGTGGCTAATGCAGCGGGGCTGGGAGGACGCCAGTACATCACCCGTCCTGCTGTCGGCTAAACTCTGGGTCGTTGATGGCTGTCTGAAAGGCCCTGAGGGCGATACGGAACCTTGTGTCTGGAGTGTAGTTGAGGATCCTTGGTCAGGAAGCCTGTCTGTTCACGAGCCCGAGGAGGAACTACCTCACTCTCCGAAACTGAGGTTGATTGAGCCCCCAGAGGGGAGTTGGACCAATATGAGAGGGATGCCTACCGAATTACTCAAACTGCTGGATCGACGCAAGCAAGGCGAACCAGATTCAGATGAGGGGCCGGTGAGCAGCATCATGCTGGAGTGGTGGCGACTGGATCCCGACTCGACTAGTCTCAGTGAGGGATCGTTGGCTATTCCCGGATGGGTCATTCATGCTGAGGGATTAGAGCCACAGATCCTTCATGGTAGGAATGGAAGACTCTACGGGATTGAATAATCAGTTGCGCCGAAGCGCCATCAGCTCGTCTGTCGACAAAGTATCTCCTGACATCAGTTTCGACATCAGATCGGTGAGTTCCAACTTCTCCTCTCCGTCGGAATCCTCTTCTCTCTTCTCTCTTAATTCCATGGCCTTCATCATATCTTGGATTGAGTGGATGCATCGTAGCGATACGATGTATTGGCCGTGTAGTAAGTCTGCTTCGCGCTTGGACCTAGTTAATCCGGTATGGGCTGTGTTGGCCTTATCCCTCAAACGGTCTACTTCATCTGACAGTTCTACCATCAGGTCGTGAGCCTCCTGTGCCTTCATGACGGCCTTCTCTACCGATTTGTGAGCATCCTCCTGTTGCCGCTCTGCACTCCTGACAGAGTCCTTGAAATCTCGTAAGTCTCCCTTCTCCTGATTCTTAGACGCCTCTTTCAGGGCCTCGGACATTTGCTTCATCTTCTTGTGATATTCCCGTTCCTTCTTTCCTAGAAACCGCCCGATATTGTAATGATGCTCCAGTTTTTCCATGTCCGCCCTGATTCTTCCAGCAGAGGGGCCGCGTTTGACTCGATTCTTCTGTTCCTCGAGATTCTCTCGCTGCTCATCCAGCTTGCCTCGCAATACCTCTCTGACCTCCTTGAGATGCTCCGAGAGCTCTGCCCGGATGCCCTTGAGATTCTTGACCCGCTGGTTTGCCTCGTCCCTAATCGCTTTCTGAATCTGAACCTCGTTGATTAGTTCCTTCACCTGACGGTTGATTTCATTCCTATCGTCAAGAAATTCTCTTACTTTGGCATTCCATTCGTCTCTGGTGTCGCGATGGCTGGATGATTTACTTCCTAGGGAGTCGCGCAGGGGCTGTAGAACCTCTCTGACCTCGTCGAATTCCATAATCATCCCGAGGCCTCCTTATTTCCGAACTTGATACATCATTTAGGGATGGCGGAAGTGAATCCGATGTTATTCATCACCATCTCTGCGAGCAGCCATTGTACCTTTCCTCGAGCCTCCTCGAGTGACGCCTAGTTTCATCCCTCTCTTCTTCTTGCCCTGCTTGACCTTCGGCTTGGGCCGATCGTTAGTCGACTCAGCCCCTGTTATCTCAGACAGACCTCCGGAATTCAATAGGACCTCAAGTTCGCTGGCATCCAGTGAACCGCCGCTCTGGGCCCTGTCCTTCACGTCGGACAGACGAATCGCCCTGCCACCCCTGAGAGTTATCTTCTGATAGGCCTTGATTCTGCCTAGCCTACTCCGCACCCCCTTTCTCTCCGAACTGAGTTCATCGAGCTTCTTGTCGATTTTGTCAATGCGGCGACTAGTCTTTTGGATGTCTGAGCGAGAAATGTTGTCCGAGTTCAGTTCTGTCTCGTCCAGAGCCCCGTCTACCTTCTCCTGCCTACTCTTCCTCGTCGCATCCAATTTCGCCGTCACTTCCCTCATCTTCTTGACGTGTCTAACGTACTCGCTGTGAGCTTTCTCCGATTCACTTTTCCTGACTATAGCAGCCTGGAGCTCGAAGAACCGTCCGAACGAATCCAGCTCTCTAGCTAGAGTCGGCACGGCAGTGAGGTCATTGTCGATGGTAACCAAGCGACGATGAGTCTCGTCAAGCCATTCGGAGAGTACGTCTGCAGGTGGAGGGATGCAGGTGTTTACAGAATCCCTCTTCTGGCGCGCCTCTTCAGCCGACTTCCTGATAGAGTGGAATTCCCTCAGCAAACCCTTCCGGGCGCCATCAGCCGACTTCATCTCACCGACTGCGGATCTCAGTGAGCGCACTAGGTCAACTTGGTCTCGCCGCTCTTCCCTAAGTTCTCGGTGCTGCCTTTCGACAGAACGCAAATCACGCTCAAGGTCACCACGCATTTCCTTGATATCACTGTGGTCCATTTCCTCAAGGTCATCGAATGACTCGATCTGCGCATTCGAGCTCATTTCTATTCACCTTCTGGGCCGTCTCTGCCCCTCTTCGGTTTGGAACTACGAGCGAAGGAGGATCTTCCTCCTTCGGAGACGCGGATATTGGCTGCCATGAGGTCAGGAAATCCCTCTTCGAGTTCTCTGAAACCGTCTTTCAGACGTCTTTCCCAATGAGCAATGGCGTAGTCAGACTGAGCAAACAGTTCCTTGGCTCTGTCTAACTGCCTCCTGATTTCTCTAAGTTCAGCAGTTAGGGCCACTTTCTTCTCATACATCGGCTGGGCTTTCTCGACAACCTCAATCATTTTCCGGTGGGCATTGTCAGCCTTTCGGTAGAGCGTATTCATCTTGGATCTGGAGTCTATGAAGGTCGCCATCTCAGGATTGGATTCGCGCCTTGACTTCAGCCAACGGTCATTCTCCTCAAGCAGCTTCTTCCGACGATCGAGCAGTTTCTTTTCCGCCCTGTGGTCCAGCGCCGAGGTCTGGATATTATCTTCGATTTTCTCGAGCTCATCCAGAAGTTTCTCTTTCTTCCAGTGAGGGTCCAGATTGACCATCTTACCACTTTCAGCGAGACCGTCTCTAGCTACTTTCACCACACCCAATGTCGCCCCCGCCTCCTTTTGCGCACGGTTGCGCTTCTTCTTCAACTCAGACACCTTGCCGTTGGTAGACCTGTGTGAGGTCACAATTCTCTGCACTTGAGGCTCTAGCGACTCCTCCTCAGCCTCGAGGGTGCGAATGACGTTCGGCAACTCCTCTTTCAGAACCTGTCTCCTCAACAGGAGTGCCTGAGCGAGTTCCTCAGGAGTCACTGCAAGCAGGGTCTCAGGGTCCATAGGTCCGGGGCACAGGAGAACCTGCATTAAAGGTCACTATGTGACCTTGCACAGGGGTTTGATTCATACCGCCGGTTATGCCGAGAACTTGCAATGGGCTTTGCCTCTGTGGCTTCCGAGCTGCAAAAAACTGCCGTGCTGGCCATTATTCTTATTCTGATCTCCGTTCCAGCTTCCGGCGAGGGCGAGAAGATATTCTATCCTGCTGGTTCATCTGACATAGCAGTCACTGGAGAACCAGTGCACGTTGGTGACGAGCTTACGGCCTCCATACTTGTCAACAATCAGGGTTCGTACACTGGTTCAGTGAGACTAGTGCTCTCCGATTCGACCGGGAACAACCTGTCTGTTGGAGAGGAGATTCCAATCAGCCCCGGATCCAGTCGCGAGGTCTTGGCTCCACTGATTCCAGCCTCAGCCGGGGCGCTGGAGTTGAATTGGAAAGTCACAAGCGATGACGGAGGGGTTTCTTCGGAATTGAGCGGATTATTTGAGGTGCAGGTGTACGAATCTCAGACGCTGGGGCTGAGATTCGACGCAGTAAAATGGACTCTTTTGGATGGCTTGGAATGCGATCTATCCGCATCCCTCTCTGATGGGAAGCAACGCGATGTGAATGTCTCAGTATCTCTGGTCAGTCAAGGTGTCGAAGAAGAGGTGCAGAGGTTCGAAATCACCCTAGACCCGGGACTCAGGGCACTGTCTCTGGACTTGGGCCAACCTGAAGCCGATTACATATCAGTTACACTGGAATCAAATGACTGGACATCTTCTAACTCAGCCACAAATCTGACCTGGCAGACTAGCGTCAATCCACCTTCTACCTCACCTTCTGTCTCAATCGGAGTGCACGAACCCGACAGGCCCGGGACGGGCGATTTCGTCAATTTGCCATACTGGCTCAACAATTCAGGTAGTGCGGCAACGCTCCCGGGCATACTGAAGGTTGTGAGCACGTCTGACGGAATGGTCTTGGCGCAGATTACCATCTCGTCGATATCCGAAGGAGGGTCATCTTCAGGAGTACTGAGCATAGGGCCATGGCCGGACACACCGATGGTCGAAGCCGAGGTTGTGTGGGTGATGGACGGTTCTTCGACTACCGTCCCGCTAACGGTATTCTCACAGTCCGAGAATGGGGGCGGTTGGGAGTTACCTTTCGATGCAATGGCAGCCGTATACGGTGCTGTGTTGGGTCTTGCCGTAGTTCTTGTAGGGCTGATTGTATGGCGAGCGGTGTCCGAGAAGACACCGAGCACGGAAAAAGACTCGAAGATTCTGAGGGAGTCGCGAATTGCTCGCAGGCTAGAGCGAACACCTCCTAAGAAGGAGGTCAGATGTCCTAGTTGCGAGCAGCGGTTGAGTATCCCGTCGGAACACATTGGTTCTGTCAGGTGTCCGGCTTGCACGACACAATTCTCCTCCGCTCCAATCGAGAATGATTCGGATTCAGGAGAATCGAGGCAGGAGCCGCAAGAAATCCTCAATGAAGACGCCACTACAACCAGCGAACCTGTGGCTAGGTCACATGAGGAGATACTGTCTTGCCCACAGTGTGATCAGCAACTGAAAGTCCCTATCGAGCGCAGACCCGTCCGCTCAAGATGCCCGGCCTGCAGAACTGAGTTCATGGCCGAGGTCGGTGAGTCAGATGACTGAACTGAGCGAATTCGAGGAGATGTATCTGAAACGCCTGTTCGAAGCGCACGTGGATAATCCTAGCGCCATCGTCAAGACTACCCAACTCGCTGAGATGATGAATGTCAGTCCGGCCTCGACCACAGAGATGATTCAGCGACTATCTGGCCGAAATCTGGTCACTCACATCCCCTACAAGGGTTGTAGACTGACGCCGGATGGATTCCAGCAAGCGGCGATGATTAAGCGTCGTGAGGGACTCATCGAAATCCTGTTAACCGAGATTATCGGATTCAAAGGCGACGTTCTTGAGGCGGCCTGTAAGATTGAACATGCTATAGATGAGGAACTCGAAATGGCACTCGACAAGATGCTAGGTTATCCCGAGAGAACGCCGAGTGGAAAACGTATCCCAATCATAGAGCGGCAATTGGAGCCTATTAGGTCAGGACTGCTCCTACCCCTCTCAGCCCTGCCGATAGGATCTACTGCCACCATCGAGATGATGGCGATGAGGCCGACCGACGCCCGAACTCTCGAAGTTACCGGGATAGGGATAGGGGCTAAGATCAGTTCGACCGACGACGGGATTTCCTGCAACGGCACTATTGTCGAGATGTCGAGAAATATATCTCTACGTATCCTTGCTAGAACTGATGAGGTGCTGTGATGGAAGACGTCCGAACAGATGATCTCGAGGCATTGGCCGACTCCTTGGAGGATGTCGTCCCACCGGCCCCTGAGATGCCCCCTCAATTGATATCCGAGTCGCAGCGTAGTTCTGGGGATGTGGACGGAATCAAGAGGCTAAAGGCGCAGGAGGAACTCCTGCTCAGAGCAGACAGACTCCTCATCAGTGACGGAGCAAGACTCGTCCTGTTTCTTCCGCTGATGGTGATAGCCCTCTATGGGCTGGCTCAAACCTTCACCACATCGAACCCGCAATGGTGGGTCGATCACATTGAAGTCGCTGTCGGTCGACTGAGTATGTCGACAGGAATCTATGGATTGTCTCTGTTGATGCTGGTGGCCGACACCGCTCTTCTGCTGATACTGCTGAGGCTGATGGTGCTCACGAGGACAATTTTCAGACTCGAGGCGAAGGAGCTGACCACAATTGGTCTGACTTTCAACAGCGCTCACGGTTACGCCGAGATGAGAGCCACCATAGATGGTGCAATCAGGCAATTGGGTGTCACCATAATACTGATGGCCATGGCCGCCGTTCTACTAGCAGCAAGCTTGTGGCTTCCCGAGGAAGTTGTCGCCACTCCGATACTGGTAGCCTTCTCGACAGGGGCTCTGTTGTCAGGACACGGCGTGCATATGATCTCGGACCGTCCACGTTTCAACACAAGTGAGCCATGGGGTATGCTGGAGGCATTCTCTCCGCCAATCCACCCGGCCCTACTCAGTCGCCCATTCGCCGATGTAATCAGGGCCCACATCGATCCTCTGCTCGCAGTCAGAATATCCCAGTATCTAGGATCACTAGATTCCAAGATACACGAGCACAGTAGTAGGAGGGAACTGCAGGAGACCTTACTGCACCTGCTGTACCTGCGTCGCTCATCCCTAATTGATGAGGAGCAGTTCAGAGCCGCTTTGGAGTCGATGGTGGACTCGTCAGCCATTGAGGGGCTGTTCAGCCATCCCGAGCTTGGCGAGGAGACGTGGGACCGCTTACTCTCACGCGCTCGCAGCGAATGCCCCCCCTTCTTCAGGCTGCATGATAGAATCAGGATGCGGCGCATTGACGGACACACTGACGATGGCATATGGCTCGACGTGGATATGGAGAATCTAGTAGTCGGTCAGGCTAACCTGTTCGCCTTCGTGCTCAACGAGGAGGATAATCCGAGGGACGTGATTCTCAAAGTCCAGACTCCTGATTTTAGGCCGCATGAGTGCGTATATAGACTCAGGATAGAACCATTCTCGGTCGATTCGGAAAATCTTTCCGCCGATATTTCATCGTCACTGCTCAGCACCATCTCTGCAACCAGCATCGTGTGGCAGAGCCTGTTGCCATCGTCGATGGGCGAGGCGACAGTGACAGTGAGGCTCGAGGACGATGCAGGGAACATGATTTCAGGACGGGTGCTGACGGTGCAGGTCAGGTCTGATTTACTCACGAGAATCAAGATGACGCTAGGTGGTCTTTTCATGGTCGGGGCAGCGATTGCAGTTCTCTCGCCTATGCTCCCATTCCTGCTGAACCTACTGGGACTGTGATTCAGGTCGATTCAAAGGGCATCTCCCTCTGCCCTACCTGTGCCGGATGACGGAGAGAGGCCCGATGACGATCTCAGGACCAGGCTGCATGCCATGGAGACCAAACTCAGGCGGATGCGTGAGCAGAGGAACGTACACAACGAGAATGCACGTCGAGCCGCCGATTCTCGTGATTCAGTCCAACAGCAGTCCAAAGAGCTCAGAGAACGTATCAAGGAACGCTTGGATGAACAGAAGGAGGTTCGTGTCAGGGCCAAGGTACATCAGGCCAAGCGCGATGAGATTCAAGCCCAGATGCGCGAGCTGATAACCCAGCGCCGAGGCAAGAGGAGTGACGACGGTACCAAGTCAGTTGTCATCCAACTGTCCGAGACCCTTGGAGAGATAGACAGAATTGAGAACCGTATAATGACGGACGGATCGTTGACTCTAGATAAAGAGAATGCGATGCTGAAGAAACTCAAGTCTCTGATTGCCAAGCGAGATGAGTTGTTGCCAGCAGCCGAGGAATTTCAGATTATTGAAATAGATCTCGGCGATATGGAGGGCTCAATCCAGTTACTCAAGGCCGAGGCAGACTCTCAGCACAAGGCCATGCTGGATGCTCACAAGGAGGCCGACGGCATCTGGGAGGAGATTAAGCCGGTACTCGAGGAGAGAGACTTCCTGAGGGCTGAAGGAGACAGGCTGCACAACGCCTTCGTCTCTTCTAGAGAGGGTGCAGATCACATCCATTCCGAAATCAAAATCCTGCTGGATCAGGTCAACGAAATACGAGACGAGCTCAAGGCCCAGCGTGAGGAACGAGAGAGGTTAATCAAGGAGCACAATCAGTCTGTCCGGGATGCCCTCAGGACGCCCGACGAGGACGAGGAACTCGCCTCATCTCTTGCCGACGAACTCCTAGAGAAAGGCTCCATCATTTTGGGTGGGACTAGGACGGATGCTGACTCCAAGCCACAGTCGATAAAGAAGGAACGGAAGAGGCCTAGGAGGCTCGGTACCACCCGAGGGAAGCGTGACTGACTACGAGCCACGCTCTGCCATGCGAACATCGAGTTTTTCGATTTCTAAACCGTCCATAGGTTTTCCAGCCATCATTGACGAGGCTTCGGTTACCTTCTCAGGGTCGTTGAAGTGGTGTGTGGCCATTACGATGGCCGAGGCAGTGGTCGCTGGGTGCTCAGACTTGAAAATACCAGATCCGACGAACACTCCATCCATCCCCTGCTTCATTAGCAGAGCGGCGTCCGTTGGAGTCGCTATCCCTCCGGCCGAGAATGTTACCACTGGCAACCGACTCATTCCTCTCACCTCACCCATAATCTCGACAATTAAGTCGTGGCAGGCATCCATACTTCCGAAAGGCGTGTTCTGAATTACTATGCTGTGCTCGCTCTCCGACTCAATTCCTCGGAAACCGTCGGATATCGTACGTGCGATGACCTCGAACCCAGCGTCGTCGGCACTCTGTAGTAGCGCAATCTCCTCTGCTACCAGTCTCGCGTGTTGTATGGCGCTGACGACGTTACCCGTGCCTGCCTCGCCCTTGGTACGAATCATCGCTGCTCCCTCCATTATCCTGCGGCAGGCCTCGCCGAGGTTGGTGCAGCCGCACACAAAGGGGATGGTGAAGTCGTTCTTGGCGATGTGGTAGAATGGGTCCGCCGGAGTCAGCACCTCACTCTCGTCGACCATGTCGACCCCGAGTGTCTGAAGCACCCGAGCCTCCTCGGCGTGTCCGATACGTGCTTTGGCCATAACCGGGATACTGGTGGTATCGATGATGCCTCTGATTAGGTTGGGATGGCTCATCCTAGCGACGCCCCCGTCAGCTCTGATGTCGGCTGGAACTCTTTCTAGCGCCATCACCGCGGTCGCCCCAGCATCCTCGGCGATGTGCGCCTGTTCAGGGGTGACCACGTCCATGATGACACCACCCTCCTGCATCTTGGCAAATCCGCGCTTTAGCAGCTCGGTGCCGTGACGCATCTTCTGCAGGTCTACCAACTTGGACATGGTCATGCCCCCTAGTACGTACTCAAGAACCTATTCAGGTCAAACCTGTAATCAAGAATCTGCCAATACCGGCGAATCGCCTTCTGCCATAGGTAGGTCGGGCGCCTCGTCCTCATTCTTGTCCAACCAACTCATCTCCTCTTCAGGTAGGTCTGTGTCCGCGTAGATTGCGTTAACTGGGCACTCTGGAATACAAGCGGCGCAGTCGATGCACTCATCAGGGTCGATGACGAGGTATTCATCAGCCTCCCGGAAGCATTCAACGGGGCAGACTGCAACGCAATCTTGGTATTTGCAGCGCACGCACGCACTAGTGACGACATGAGTCATGTTTACTCATTTCGGGGGACGTATAATCGCGTAATAAACTTGCTCGGTACTGCCCCTAACAACTAGGAATTCAGCAGCGATAGTATCGTCTCGGCAACCACATCTGAGGGTTCGCTACCAGGGTAAGATTCGATCTTGAACTGGCCCTTGGCGACCGATACTGTATCATCCTCTGATATTAGCACAATCTCTCCGCGTGCTAAGTTCGAGAGCCTGATTCTGACGTGCATGACCTTCTCCTCGTCGATTCTCCTTGAGACTCCCTCCTCGAGCAGTTCCTCCAGCACCTCATCACCTAGTCTTGTGAGCGCCTTCAACGCAGCCTTTTTCCGCTTAGTCGTGGCTTCTAAGACGGTCTGTTCGGAGCCGTGCCACGACTTGTCTTTCTCGACAGTCAGATTGCAGTCATCTCCGGTCAGCCAACGCAGACTCTCCTCCAACAGGTTGAGATCGTCGACAGCACTAGCATGGATTCTCCAGGTCGCGCTGTGCAGCCCCATGGCCCCAGCACGGGCGATTCGCCCTTGAATGCGCCTACTGCTCAGACATGAAGGCCCCCTATGGGGGCTTTGATTCAAATACTGGGGGCAGGTCGGACGGCCCGCATACGGGGTAGCCCCCGAGAAGAGGTCGTTGTCATGGCAAAGGGAGCAGTAGCAAGGGCAGCGGCACGCAAGCAGCGGGACAAGTGGAAGTCCAAGCGCTGGTTTACCATTCGGGCCCCTCGTCATCCCTGGTCTTTCAAGGTCATCGGCGAGACGATTGCAGAAGACGAGGAGCAACTCATCGGTCGGCACTACGAGATAATGCAGAACGAACTTGACGGAGATTTCTCCAAGATGCATGTCAAGGTGCAGTTCAGGATTTCAGGTGTGGTCGGTGCGGATGCTTTGACAGAGTACATCGGGCACGAACTGCTGAAGGACCATATCCGTCGACAGATTCGACGCGAACGTGGCAAAATTGACGACACGGTAGACGTAGTCACCATTGACGGCTTCTACATCAGGGTCAAGCCGCTGATGATTTCGAGGCATCGTATCAAGGCGAGTCAGAAACAACAGATGCGCACACTGGCCCGCGACATCATTCTCAAGGTAGGGGCCACTTCTACGTGGGTCGAAATGCAGAAGGCCTCCTTGGACGGCACGCTTGAGACTCAGATTAAGGAGGCCACGTCTAAAATCCAGCCTGTTAGGGAAGTAATGATTCGACGCACTCAGCTGATGCAATCCGGAGTCATCACGAAGGACGGCCCTACTCTCGAGAAGGTGCTCGAAGATGAGCAAGCTGAGAAGCAGGATGTCAAATTCGAGGACGAGGAAGAGGAGATTCCGTTTGAGGTCGATTCGGAAAACGTCCCAGATGAGGTCGCTGATGAGGGTACGGAGGAAACAGTGCCCGAGGAAGCAGATGAGGTCACTGAAGATTCCGACGACTCATCCAACTACGAATCCATGACGGTAGTCCAACTTAAGGGACTGCTGAAAGAGGCCGGCAAACCTGTTTCTGGCAAGAAGACCGAGCTTATTGAGCGTCTGAAGGAGTGATCTGATGGCCCGCATAGCGGTGCTCTGTGGAACTGGCATGAGTGCCTTAGCAACTCATCTAGCCTCTACATCAGGTGTTGCGGCTAGCACAATGAGGGTGGATTCTGAATGGGGGCGAGTGCCAGTAACACTCGTCAGTGTCGATGATGATGAGATATTGATTATTGACAGACATCATTCCGACTCCGACTCAAGAACCCCTCCTCACATCATTGAGCACCGTGCTAACGTCCACGCCGCAGCCAGTTTTCAGCCTGAACTGGTACTCAGCATAAACTCGGTTGGGAGCATGCGCGAGGACCTACCCCCCGGCTCAATAGGAGTTGCAGCAGACGTCCTTGATCTCGCAGAGAGGCCGTGGACATTCTACGACGACCATGCTATTCACGCTGACAGGACATCGTGCTTCGACTCCCCTGGTAGTGAAGCCTGCGCCAAGGCTCTTGAAGCCATTCAGGGACAGGTCGCAAGCGATCTAATTGTAGCCCAGTGCATAGGCCCTCAGTTCGAGACCCCCTCGGAGATTGACGCGCTCGAGCGTCTGGGGGCTGATGTTGTTGGGATGACACTCGGCCCCGAATCCAGACTAGTAGGTGAGAGGGGCCTCCCTCACGTTGCGTTGGCATGCTCTTCGAACTGGGCTGCAGGCAGGACCCCAGGGTCACCCAAAGCAGAGATTGACCACGATGCCGTCGATGCCATGGCGGCGGCCATGAGAGAGCTCGTCGGTGAATGTGTGAAGGCGCTACTATCCTAGTTGGTGATGATTTGGATAATGACCTGAAGATAGGTTTTGTCCTCATTGGATGCTCCATACTGCTGTTCCCTATGATGATGGATTTGATGCAAGAGCACGATGACGTAGTTAGGGAACACGAGCGTGAGTGCGATATGAACTACAGGTTATTGGTCCTCGATATCATTGAGTCTCCTGATTGGGTGCTGTGCAATGAGTTGGAACAAGAGAAATCACAAAGGGTGTCATACTTCCTCGGATCTCTGGCCCTGTTCGTGCTTTCTGGATTAGGCGGACTGGTAATGGTGCTGCCATACGAGGAGAGCGACCCTAGGCAGCCACCACTAGGGGGGTAACTACGTTGATGGGTCTCCTTACTCAGCCAGCACCATGGCACGACCAGTTAGTGTAGGCGATTGGATAGAGATTGAGGCGCAAAACAGCCCAGACGGCTCTTGGTTGACAATGATGTCGCGCGTGGCTACATTCCACCACAAGCACGCTTTCGCATCTGAAGAGAACAACGGGCATGACATGGGCTATCGCGTGGCCCTAACTGTCGAGGAGTTGGGTGAGTTCGCCGCTGCTATCACAAAAGGCAAGCCTGACGAGGAGGCTGCCGAGGAACTCGCCGACCTGCTGATTCTGATACTCGGCCACTCGCTAGCGATGAAGATTGATCTCGAGTCCGAGTTCCACCGCAAGATGGACCGGATAATGATACGAAAGGCTCGAAGAGGCAAGCTCGGCATACGCGTCACAGAATACACAGGAGATGAATCATAGGCTAGCTTTTGTCTCAACCTAAACCTAAGCGGCTTTGGATGATACGGTCCTATTCTTGTAATCAGAGTAGTTACCCGGCCAAACAATTAGGTTTCCATCCCCTTGTAAATCCCAAATTGTGTCACATACTTTGTCTAGGAAAAATCGGTCATGACTTACCGTGATAATGCCTCCATCAAATTCAATCAGGGCGGACTCGAGGGCCTCCTTTGCATCCGTGTCCAAGTGGTTTGTTGGTTCATCGAGTAAAAGCATGTTATTTTCCTCAAGCAGAAGCCTGAGAAGAGCTATTCTGGCCCTTTCGCCCCCACTAAGTTTGCTAAGTGGAGTTGTGACCATTTCCTTTGTGAATTGAAATTGTCCAAGAAGTGCCCGCAATTCACCATACTCCATCCTCGGTTTCAATTCCTGAACCTCTTCGATTGGTGTGAGTTCAAAATTCAAGGAGCGATGATCTTGGTGAAAGTAACCGATTTGAACTCCGGGACTGATATCTAGTCTCCCGGAGTCAAGATTTAGGTCTCCAGTAATGAGTCTGAGGAGAGTGGTCTTACCTGCTCCATTTGGACCTATTACTCCTATTTTTTGACCCCTACGGACACTTACCTCTAGATTCTTGATTATTGGTCTTGAAAGAGATTCAAAGGACAAACTTGCATCATGGAATTCCAATACCTCAAGGCTACTCTTCTCTGCAGATTTGAGATTGAAATTCAGACTCTGGCGTTGCTTCGGCTTCAAAGACTTCAGCCATCTTAACTCTCGTTGGGAACGTGAAATCATGAAATGTTTCTGAGATACCGATTTGTCGTACTTGTTGGCTCTCTTCATCGATTGCATAGCCCCTTTGAGGCGCTTAAGCTCCTTCTGCATCTTTACAATTCGATCATTCAATGTTCGTAGGAAGATTTCCTTCTGCTTTAGAAATGATGTGTAGTTTCCAGGATAGGAACGAAGATGCGAATCCTGAATCTCAACGATGTTATTGCAGACTTTATCGAGAAAATACCTATCATGGCTGACTATCATCAGTGCACCATCAAATCTGTTTAGGAACCTCTCAAGCCACTCAAGGGTATTGAAGTCGAGGTGATTTGTTGGTTCGTCAAGGAAGAAAACATCAATCTGACTTAGTCCGACCAGTTGCCTGGCAAGAGCGACTTTTGCACGCTCACCGCCAGAGAGAGAGATTAGTGGCACCTCCATCGAGTTTTGATCTAGATTCAGTGCCTTGAGAATCTCCTGGGCATGTCCGGCGACGTCACCACCACCCGATCGAGCCATCAAACTCTGCAACTCCTGATATCTTTCCATGTCTGGCTCCCAGTCGCCATCATAGAATGATGGTCTCCCCATTTCTTCTTCGAGTTCAGAGATTTCTTCTTCTAGCTCTAGGAACTGTCTCCCTCTACGATTGAGTTCCTGTTTCAGAGTCGCATCGTCGTCTATGTCTCTTATTTGTGTTAGAAAGGCAAGTCTCAATGCCGGGGCGAATGAAATGTCCCCAAGATCCTGATCTTGGTTACTGATAGTTCTGAGAAGTGTAGTTTTTCCAGATCCATTGTGCCCTATTACGCCAATACTATCGCCTTCGTCGATTCGTAAATTTACTCCCTCTAGGACTGTCAGTGGACCGAAGGCCCTGTGAACTTCTTCAAGGCGAATTAACTCTCTGACCACAACTCTCCGCGAGAGCCCCTCCTACAAGTAACCGATTGACTGAGGGGCGACTCAGACGCTAGCCTCTGAAAGGGCGGACTGCAAACCCATTAATTCAGTAATTGCTAACTCATGGGTCTAAGCAGATACCCATTGATTCGTACACAACTCATTTTTCTTCCCACCAATCTCCTTCGGTATTTGATGGATAATTACTGGGTAAGTTTTTCCAACTCTTATACTCGACCCGGTATACCTTCAATTTCGTTTCCACACTGGTTGTTCCATCCTCATCAAAGACCATACCATATATTGTTGGGGATTTTATACGGTCAGTCTTTCCAATGGTGCGCTCAGGATTTGCCCTAGCATGTTCTCTTGCTTTATGATCCTTAATTCCGAGGCCGAGACAATATTCGACATAGGCTTCCAATCGTCCTGCATCATCAAGATCTGTTGTATAACCGTGTAAACGCCCATCTACGATTTCTGCTTGAAAAATATTTTCAACATACTTCTCATCTGTTTTGATGGGATTAAATCCACGATCAATAGACATGAGTTTCTGATTATAGGAAATAATATGCTCAATCTCGAATAATTCAGGTAAAGTCGATTTCAATGATTCTTTCCAATTCGGAACGAATCTTTTTATGAAGTTTGGAGCCGAATCAAAATCTTCAATATCATAATCATTCGTTTTTATTATTGTTTGATTGTTTTCCTTTATTTTCATCCAGTGGTTTGTGTGTGCCGTATAGGATAAATCACTAATTGGTATTTTTCTATTTTTGATATCAAAGTTTTCCGTGAATTCTTGTCCAAAAATTATGTAATCAGAGGAATCAATTCGAATTATATATTTCCTATGAAATAAGAATATACACATCGGGAAAGCCCCGAGAAAAATAGCGATTATACCAAACGTTAAATCAGCAGAAATTTCGTAAAGTCCAACAATAATTAATAGTGCAAAAAGGAGAGGTAAACCCTGATAATCGAATACTGGGAATTTGATTTTCTGCTCCGCCATATTACTACCTGAATCCATGGTCCTGTGACCAACCTTTAGGTCTGCTCCCGGCATCGAATCTGAGGGGCCCCCATCCGATCAGGGGTAATCGAAAGGGTACCCATCCGATCAGGGGTAATCGGAAGGGGCCCCCATGCGATTGAGCATGTCTTCAATACCTTCTGGGAGAACACTCATGCCGTCGAGTTGGATGACGGTTCAGGCTTCGAGATGATCACTTACGATGATGATGAT